>MDSZ01217222.1_pt1 | contig 13589 bp, 22 predicted proteins | sample 811201 | NCBI WGS metagenome assembly MDSZ01 (sample SAMN05326647, study PRJNA326480) | marine metagenome | isolation source: seawater | place: Indian Ocean: North | collected 2010
ACTCAAATAAGAAAATCAAAACCAACGTCACCTGGACGTAGATTTAGATCTTGGGTATCTAGAGATAATCTGCATAAAGGAGACCCTCATGCAGCACTTCTTGAAGTTAAGAAACAGAAATCTGGTAGGAATAATCAAGGAAGAATAACATCTAGACACAGAGGGGGAGGTCATAAGAAGCACTACAGAGTAATAGATTTTAAAAGAACAAAGGATGGAATACCTGCTAAAGTAGAAACTATAGAATATGACCCTAATCGATCTGCAAATATAGCCCTAGTTCTCTATGCAGATGGAGAGAGAAAATACATAATCTCTCCAGAAGGTTTGTCGGTAGGAGATCAGATTATTTCTGGAGAAGAGTCTCCAATTAAAATTGGTAATACTCTAAGCCTAAAACATATGCCGTTAGGTACGGTTGTTCATTGTATTGAGTTATTTCCTGGTAAGGGTGCTCAAATGTCTAGAAGTGCGGGAACATCTGCTCAAATTTTAGCTATTGAAGGAAGGTATGTAACTTTAAGATTAAGGAGTGGTGAGGTAAGAAGAGTATTATCGAATTGTCGAGCTACTATAGGTAGTGTTTCTAACCCGGAACATTCTTTGAGGTCTATAGGAAAAGCTGGTGCTAAAAGATGGATGGGTATTAGACCTAGTGTGAGAGGTGTAGCTATGAATCCTATAGATCATCCACACGGTGGTGGTGAAGGTAAAACTTCTGGAGGTAGGCATCCAGTAACACCTTGGGGCGTCCCCACTAAGGGCTATAAAACCCGTAAAAAGACTAAAACCAGTAATCGTATGATAGTAAGAAGAAGGAATTAATAAAATTATGCCGAGATCATTAAAAAAAGGACCATTTGTTGATTTGCATCTATTAAAGAAAGTAGAAAAAGCAATATCAACCAATGACAAGAGACCAATTAAGACATGGTCCAGAAGGTCAATGATAACGCCTGATATGGTAGGTTTAAATATAGCTGTCCACAACGGAAGGCAGCATATGCCTATTTTTATACAAGAAGATATGGTTGGACATAAGTTAGGCGAATTTGTTCTAACTCGTACCTTTAGAATGCATTCAGGTGATAGAAACTAATAATATGAACCAGTCTGTAGCAAAACTAAGAAGTGCAAGAGTATCTAGCCAAAAGGCTAGATTAGTTGCAGATTTAATTAGAGGTAAAAAGGTTGAAGATGCTATGGGTATTTTAACTTTTGCACCGCAGAAGTCTGCTAACATCATAAAAAAGGTTTTAGAATCTGCAATTGCTAATGCAGAGCACAACCAAGGACTAGACGTAGATTCCTTATTTGTTTCTACAATTGCTATCGATGAAAGCTTCACTATGAAAAGAATCAGAGCAAGAGCAAGAGGAAGGGCAGATCGATATTTTAAAAGAAGTTGTAATATTTCATTAACCTTAGAAGAAAAGGAAAAATAATGGGACAGAAAGTACATCCAATAGGTTTTAGATTAGGCATTACCAGTCAACATACTTCTAATTGGTATGCTGAGAAATCTCAATACACTGAGAATTTATTAAAAGATATAGAAGTAAGGGAACATCTAGAAAAGAAACTTTCTCATGCCTCTGTAAGTAGGATTGATATAGAAAGAACAGCTGATAATGCAAGGGTTTTGATTCACACAGCGAGACCTGGAGTTGTTATTGGAAAAAAAGGAGAAGACATAGATAAAATGAGAGAGGAAGTAACTCAAAGAATGGGCATTCCTGTCACGTTAAGTATTCAAGAGATTAGAAAACCTGATTTAGATGCTAAGTTATTAGCAGAAAGTGTAGCCCAACAGTTAGAAAGAAGAGTTATGTTCAGAAGGGCTATGAAAAGAGCTGTCCAGAATGCAATGAGACAAGGAGCTGAAGGAGTAAAGATTAGAGTAGCAGGCAGATTAGGGGGAGCTGAAATAGCTAGAGCTGAAATACAAAAGGAAGGGAGAGTGCCTTTACATACTCTTAGGGCTGATGTTGATTATGGCTTAGCTGAAGCTAATACCACTTATGGAGTTATAGGAGTTAAAGCTTGGGTTTTCAGAGGCGAAGTGCTTGATAAATCAAATAATGATTCAGATTAAAAGGTGTAAGAAATGTTTCAACCTAAAAGAACAAAATATAGAAAACAGCAGAAAGGTAGAAATACTGGTAATGCTCAAAGAGGAGCTACTCTTAGTTTTGGAACTTTTGGCCTTAAGGCAACTCAAAGAGGGCAGCTAACTTCTAGACAAATTGAAGCTGCAAGAAGAGCAATGACTAGACATGTTAAGAGAGGAGCAAAGATTTGGATAAGGGTCTTCCCAGATAAGCCTATTACAAAAAAACCCCTTGAAGTTAGACAAGGAAAAGGAAAGGGTAATGTTGAGTATTGGGTCTGTCCCATAAAACCAGGGAAAGTCTTATATGAGATGGAAGGGGTTGATGAAGAGCTTGCTAGAGAAGCATTTGAGCTAGCCTCTGCAAAAATGCCTATCGCAACAACATTCATTAGGAGGATTTGATGGCTAAGGAAAATTTTATAAGCAAATTAAGAAATAAATCAACTGATTCAAATAATGAAGAAGAGAAGTTAAGGAAAGAGCTGATGGAATTTAGAATTCAAAATTCTGCTGGACAACTAAAAGAAACTCATAAAATAAAAGAGACACGTAAATCAATCGCGCAATTAAAGACTTTGGAGAACGAGGTTAAAAGTAATTAAAGATGACTGCAATTAAAACAAGAACCCAAACAGGAATAGTTATAAGCTCTAAGAGAGATAAAACTATAACTGTTAGTGTTGAAAGGAAAGTTAAGCATCCTATATACAAAAAAATTCTTAGAAGATCTTCTAAGATACAAGCTCATGATCAAGACAATACTTGTTCAGAAGGTGATTTAGTAACTATTGCAGAATGTAAGCCTGTATCTAAAACAAAAGCTTGGAAATTGATACAAGTTGAGAGAAAAGCACAAGAAATCAAATAAAGAGAAATGATACAAGAACAAAGTTATATAGAAGTAGCTGACAACAGCGGGGCAAGAAAGCTTATGTGCATCAGAGTTCTTGGTGGTTCAAGAAAAAAATTTGCTAGAGTTGGTGATGTAATTAAAGTTACTGTAAAAGAAGCAATACCAACAGGAAGGGTAAAAAAAGGTGAAGTTCTTGATGCGGTTATAGTAAGAACTAAAAATAAATTGAGAAGATCTGATGGCTCTGCAATTAGGTTTGATGATAATGCTGCAGTTCTAATAAACGCCCAGAAACAACCTATAGGGACAAGAGTCTTTGGTCCAGTTTCTAGGGAACTAAGAAATGATGATTTTATGAGAATAGTTTCTTTGGCTCCGGAGGTACTTTAAGTAATGAAAAAGATTAAAACAGGAGATCAGGTAATTGTTATCTCAGGAAAGGATAAAGGTAAACAGGGTTCAATTACAAAAATTCTTCCTAATGGACGTTGTTATGTGTCTGGAGTACAGCTTGTAAAAAGGCATACAAAACCTAATCCGAATGCGGGAATTGCTGGCGGAGTTATAGAAAAAGAAGCAACTATAGATATGTCAAATATTTCTTTATATAACTCCTCAACGAAAAAAGCTGACAAGGTTGGTATTAAACAGTTAGAAGATGGAACTAAAGTTAGAGTCTTTAGATCTTCTGGTAAGGAGATAAAATAATGTTACCTCTAAAAGAACATTATATAAATTCTGTTGTTCCCCAATTGAAAGAATCCTTAAATTTAGATTCTGTAATGGCTGTCCCTAAAGTTAGCAAAATTACTTTAAATATGGGCATAGGAGAGGCAGTTAATGATAAAAAAGCACTTGAAAGTGCAATAGAAGATATGACCCTCATTGCAGGACAAAAACCACTAGTTACTAAAGTAAGAAAATCTGTTGCTAATTTTAAAATAAGAGACGGTATGCCTATAGGATGCAAAGTTACTTTAAGAGGCGACAGAATGTATGAATTTTTACAAAGACTTTTAGGAATAGCTATTCCTAGAGAACGTGACTTTAGAGGTCTAGATGTTAAATCTTTCGATGGACGAGGTAATTATTCTTTAGGCATAAAGGAACATATTATTTTTCCAGAAATTGATTATGACAAGGTAGATAAAATAAGAGGTCTTGATATTAGTATTTCAACTTCTGCAGAAGATGATGCTTCCGGAGAGGCTTTATTAAGGGCATTAAAATTCCCGTTTAAGAATTAAAGGAAATAAATATGGCTAAAGCATCAATGAAAGCAAGAGAAGAGCGAAGAAGAAAGACTGTACTTCGTTTTGCAAAGAAAAGAGCTGAATTAAAAGAAATAATTAGGAGTCCTAAATCTTCTGATGAAGAAAGAGAATTAGCGCAAATAAAACTTCAAAAACTTCCTAGGGATGCAAATCCAATAAGAATGCAAAGAAGATGTGCTATTACCGGTAGACCTCATGCAGTTTATAGGAAGTTTGGTTTGGGCAGGAATAAATTAAGAGAATTGGCAATGAAAGGAGATATTCCAGGTTTAGTTAAATCAAGTTGGTAAGGATTTTTTATGAGCATGCAAGACCCTATAGCAGATTTATTTTCTAGAATAAACAATGCGCAAGCTAGAGGAAAAGCTAGCGTTGTTGTGCCTAGTTCAAATAAGAAAGTTAACCTTCTTTCTCTTTTACAAGAGAAAGGTTATATAGATTCATTCAATGTTAATGATGATGTTAAATCAGAGATAGAGATTAAATTAAAATATTATGAAGGCGCTCCAGTAATCAAACAGCTTAAAAGGATAAGCAAGCCCGGTTTAAGACAATATTCTAACAAAACAAATTTACCTGAAATTAATGGCGGTCTAGGTATAGCTGTAGTTTCGACAAATAAGGGACTAATGACAGATCAGGAAGCCAGGGAAGCCGGTCTTGGGGGCGAAATAATCTGTTCAGTATTTTAAGAGATAAATTATGGCAAAAACATCATTAAAACCAGTTGAAATACCTGAAGAAATATCTTTAGAAAATAAAGATAAGAATTTAGTCTTTTCTGGAAAGTTAGGTGCAATGTCTTTGCATGTTCATGAAGATGTTGATGTTCAGCATGAGAATAATTCAATTAGATTCACGCCAAATAAAAAAACTAAAGAGTCTTTAGCTATAACTGGAACAATGAGAGCTTTGGCTTCAAATATGATAAAAGGAGTTTCAGAAGGGTTTGAAAAAAAACTTGAAATCAATGGAGTAGGCTATAGGGCCAGTTTAGAAGGTAATTCTATTAACTTAAACTTAGGCTTTTCTCACCCTATAAAACACGATTTGCCAGAAGGAGTTACAGCAGATTTACCAAGTAATACAGAGATAGTCTTAAAATCTATGGATAAACAATTGGTTGGCCAAGTTGCTGCTGAAATTAGAGATTACAGACCGCCTGAACCTTATAAAGGTAAAGGTGTGAAGTATTCTGAAGAAAGAATTATTAGAAAAGAATCTAAGAAGGCATAAGTATGGGAATAAAAAGCGATAAAAGATTAAAAAGAGCACTTAAGACTCGTTCTAAGATAGCCTTAACAAAAAATAATAGGTTAACTGTTTTTAGATCTAACTCTCATATTTATGCTCAGATAATGAATAACTCAGGTTCCGAAGTTTTGGTTTCTGCTTCAACTTCTGAGTCAAATTTAAAATCTGATAATAATGGGAATATAACTGCAGCCTCTAGCGTAGGAAAGGCTATTGCAGAAAGAGCCTTAGAAAAGGGTATAAAAGAAGTATCTTTTGATAGGTCAGGTTATAAATATCACGGCCGTGTTAAAGCTCTAGCTGATGCTGCTAGAGAGGCTGGTCTTTTGTTTTAGGAAAAATTATGAATATGGTAACTGAAGTAGACACATTGAATTCTGAAGTATTAGAAGAAAAGCTAGTTCAAGTCAATAGAGTAGCTAAAGTAGTCAAAGGTGGAAGAATATTTGGGTTTACTGCTGTAACTGTAGTTGGTGATGGAAATGGAAAGATTGGATTTGGGAGGGGAAAAGCTAGAGAAGTTCCTATAGCAATACAAAAAGCTTTAGACCATGCTAGAAGGAATATGGTAAATATTGAGCTCAAAGGGAATACAATTCAGTACCCTATAAAAGCTAAGTATGGCGCTTCTATAATTTTTATGAAACCAGCTGCACCAGGAACAGGGATTATAGCTGGCGGTGCCATGAGAGCAGTTCTTGAGCTAGCTGGTGTAAAAGACGTATTAGCTAAATGTTATGGATCTACTACTCCTGTTAATGTAGTAAGTGCTACTTTAAAGGCCTTAAGCGAAATGGAGTCTCCAGCCCAAATAGCTAAAAGACTTGGTAAGGGATAATTAAATGTCGGATAAAGAAATTACAATTAAATTAAAAAAGAGCTTAATAGGTTCTAAAGACTATCAAAAGAAAAGTGTTAAAGGCTTAGGTCTTTCAAAGATTGGTCAAATTGTTTCAGTTAAAGATACACCCGAAAATAGAGGAATGATAAATAAAGCTATTCATTTATTAGAAGTAAATTAAGTAGGTTATATAAAATGAAATTAAACGAATTACAACCCAATCCGAAGAGAAACAGAGCCAGTAAAAGAATTGGTAGGGGTACGGGTAGTGGCTTAGGTAAAACTAGTGGCAAGGGTCATAAGGGACTTAAATCAAGATCCGGCGGCAGGGTAAGGATAGGATTTGAGGGGGGACAAATGCCTCTTCAAAAAAGAGTACCTAAATATGGTTTTAGTTCTAGAGTAAATAGAAATTCTGAACAATTAAGATTGAGTTCTGTAGTCCAATCCGGGCTAACTGATATTACTATCGAAGCTCTAATAAATGCTAATTTAATTAAGAACTCAACTAAGAAAGTAAAGGTTTTTCTTGATTTAGAAGAATGTCCTAAATTGCATTTTAAGGGTATTAATACAACCGCTTCAGTTAAGAAAAAGATAGAAGATGCTGGGGGGACGGTAGAAAGTTAATTATGTCTACAAATCCATCAGCATTAGGACAAAATAAAGGTCTTTCTGAATTATGGAGAAGGCTGCGGTTTGTCCTTATGGCTATCATTATTTACAGAATAGGAACACATATTCCTATTCCAGGAATTGATCCAGATAAACTTGCTAATATTTTTCAACAAAATCAAGGTACTTTATTAGACCTTTTTAATATGTTCTCTGGGGGAGCTTTAGAAAGAATGAGCATAATGGCGCTGAACATTATGCCATATATCACTGCTTCTATAATTATGAGCCTCCTTGAAGGTACTACGCCTTCTCTAAAGAAAAGATTTAGAGAAGAAGGTGAAGAAGGAAGAAGGTTAAGAACATCTTATGTAAGATATGGGACTGTTTTGTTAGCACTTATTCAGGCAAGTGGTTTAGCTTTGGGACTTCAAAACCAAGGTTTGGCACTTGATCCTGGCTCTTTATTTTTGATTGTGGCAGTCACTTCTTTGGTAACAGGAACGGTTTTTTTAATGTGGCTAGGGGAACTTGTTACAGAAAAAGGTATAGGGAATGGAATATCGATAATTATTTTTTCCAGTATAGTTGCTGGTCTCCCTAGAGCTATTGGACAAGCTTTTGAAGGAGCGAGACAAGGGGATATTAACTTAATTATGCTTCTCTCCATTGCTATTGTGGCTATAGCGGCAATTGCTTTTATCGTTTGGATAGAAAGAGGTCAAAGAAGGATCACTGTAAATTATGCCAAAAGGCAGCAGGGAAGAAAGATGGTGCAAGGACAGGCATCTTACCTTCCTATGAAAATTAACCAAGCTGGAGTTATTCCAGCAATCTTTGCAAGTAGCTTATTATTATTTCCAGCTTCAGCCTCAACTTGGTTTGGGCAAGGAGAAGGTTTTGAGTGGTTACAAGAAATTGCTTTAGCTCTTGGTCCTGGACAACCTCTTTACGTAATTCTTTTTTCAGCGCTGATAGCTTTCTTTTGCTTCTTTTATACTGCTTTACAATTTGACCCTAAAGAAATTTCTGAAAATCTAAGAAGGTCTGGCGCTTATATGCCAGGTATAAGGCCTGGTGAACATACAGCTGATTATATTGACGGAGTTATGACAAGACTAACCGTTTGGGGTTCTGGATATTTAATACTAGTTTGCTTAATGCCTCAATTTTTAATTGTTTCAGCTAATGTACCTTTTTATTTAGGAGGAACTTCGTTGTTAATTGCTGTAGTTGTAGTTATGGACTTTATGGCACAGGTCCAATCACATCTGATGTCGCATCAATATGAATCGCTTTTAAAGAAGGCTAATTTAAAGGGTTATGGAAATAACCCTCTAGGAGGTAGATAAGTTGTGAAAGTGAGAGCTTCGGTAAAAAAAATATGTCGTAATTGTAAGATAGTTAAAAGAAAGGGAACTCTGTACGTCATTTGTTCTACAGAACCAAGGCATAAACAGAGACAAGGATAAAGGAGAAAGCTAATGGCTCGTGTAGCAGGTATAAATATTCCAGATAATAAACATGCGGAGATTTCTTTGACTTATGTTTATGGAATTGGAAAAACAAGAGCAAGAAATATTTGTATAAAACTAGGTGTTGATCCTGGATTGAACATTTCTGAATTAAGTGAAGAACAGCTTGAAGCAATAAGAACTGAAGTCTCTAGTTTTACTGTTGAAGGCGATTTAAGAAGGGAAGTAGCAACTAACATAAAACGACTTCAAGATTTGGGAACAAACAGAGGTATTAGGCATAGAAGACATCTACCTGTTAGAGGTCAAAAAACAAAGAATAATGCCAGAACGAGGAAAGGGCCTAAACGTCCCATAAGAAGGTAAATTTATGTCAACTAAAAAATTAAATAGAAAAAAAATCAGTGAAGGTATAGCTCACATTCATGCTTCCTTTAACAATACATTGATAAATATTACGGATAAACAAGGAAATGCCATCGCTCAATCTAGTTCAGGTGCCCAGGGATTTAGGGGGTCTAGAAAAAGCACTCCCTTTGCTGCCCAAAAAGCTGCAGAAGCGGTTGGTGATAAGATTAAGATGATAGGTATTGAAAGTTTAGAAATACAAGTTAGAGGGCCTGGTTCAGGTCGGGAGTCTGCTATCAGAGGACTAAATGCTTCTGGATTTAAGATAACTAAGATTACTGATGTAACTCCCATTCCTCATAATGGTTGTAGGCCACCAAAGAAGAGGAGAGTTTAGATGGCTAGATATATAGGACCTAAATGTAAACTATCTAGAAGAGAAGGTAGAGATCTTCTTTTGAAGAGCGGAATTAGATCTTTTGATTCAAAATGTAAGTCAGAGACGGTACCTGGACAACATGGAAGAAGTAGAAGACCAAGAATTTCTGATTACGGCGTTCAATTAAGAGAAAAACAAAAAGTCAGAAGGATTTATGGAGTCATGGAAAAGCAATTTAAAACCTATTATAAAAATGCAGCTAGAAAAAAAGGAGTTACCGGGGACAATTTGTTACAAGCACTAGAGAGTAGGTTAGATAATGTAGTATACAGAATGGGGTTCGCTTCTACCCGAGCGGAAGCGCGTCAATTAGTTAGCCACAAATCTGTTTTAGTAAATGATAAAAGAGTTAATATCCCTAGCTTTCACTTAAATGAAGGTGATACCGTATCCTTGACAGATAAAGCGCAGTCACAAACTAGAGTGCAGCAAGCTCTAGAAATCTCAAAAAATAGGGAAGATTGTGACTGGGTAGAAGTTAACACAAGTATATTTTCTGGAACATATAAATATACACCTGAAAGATCGTCACTAGACAGTGATATAAATGAAAATTTAATAATAGAACTTTATTCAAAATAAATAGAGGAAGAAATATGACAGATAATTATGACATCATTAAAGATTTTCTAACCCCTACAGAGATTGTAGTGGAAGAGTTAGGGCCTACAAGGTCAAAAATAGTCCTTGAACCTCTAGAACAAGGGTTTGGACATACTTTGGGCAATGCTTTGCGTAGGATAATTTTATCATCTATGCCTGGGACAGCTGTTTCAGAAGTTAAGATAGATGGTGTTTTACATGAATACAGCACAATAGAAGGAGTTCAGGAAGATGCAATAGACATTCTTCTAAATTTGAAGGATCTTTCAGTACGATTAACTGAGCTTGAGGATGCTGAATTAAGTTTATCTAAGTCTGGTAGTGGACCAGTAACTGCTTCTGATATTGAATTGCCTGCTGGTGTAGAAGTTATAAATCCTGATCATCACATAGCTACATTAAACGAAGAAGGTTCTTTAAATATGACCATGCGTATAACAAGAGGAAGAGGATTTGTTCAGGTTAAACCTTTATCTGAAGATGAAGGTCAAGAAACAGGACTTCTTAGGCTAGATGCAACTTATTCACCTATTCGCAGAGTTAGTTATCAAGTAGATAATGCGAGAGTTGAGCAGAGGACTGATTTAGATATGCTAACAGTAGATATCGATACTGATGGCACTTTAGAGGCTGAAGAAATTTTAAGGATCTCAGCTACCATACTTCAACACCAATTATCTGCTTTTGCTGAATTGGGGAGACTCGAAGAAGTTATTGAAGAAAAAGAGGAAGTTAAAATCGATCCGATAATGTTAAGACCGGTTGATGAACTGGAATTAACCGTTAGATCTGCAAATTGTTTAAAAGCTGAAAATATTCATTATATTGGAGACTTAGTAACTAGAATGGAATCTGACCTTCTTAGAACCCCCAACTTAGGTAAGAAATCTTTAAACGAAATTAAAGAAGTTTTACTCTCTAGAGGTTTATCTTTGGGATTAATCTTGGATAATTGGCCCCCAGAAGCTAATTAAATATAGATATGAGACACAGAAAGACAGGTAGAAAATTAAATAGGAATAGCCCACAAAGAAAAGCTCTAAAAAAGAGCTTAGCAATCTCAATAATAGAACATGAGTCTGTTAATACCACTCTTGCTAAAGCTAAAGAAATCAGAGGATTTCTAGAGCCTTTAGTGACTTTATCAAAAGACAACACACTAGCTAACCAAAGATTGGTATACTCAAAGTTAAGGTCTAAAGAGGCCGTTGCAAAACTTTTTAATGAATTGGGTCCAAGATATAAAGATAGGCCAGGTGGCTATTTAAGGGTTATAAAAAGTGGTTTAAGGAATGGTGACAAAGCACCTTCAGCCCAAATAGAGTTTGTAGATAGACAAGAACAGAATCCTGTAGAAGAAATAACTGAAGAGGCTATTTCTTAGCCCTTAATTCCTTTTTTAGGTGTTTTCCAGTATGAGAACCCTTTATCTTTGTAATTTGTTCAGGAGTTCCTTGTGCAATTATTCTTCCTCCTTCAGAACCTCCCTCAGGACCTAAATCGATAACCCAATCGGAAGTTTTTATAACTTCCATGTTGTGTTCTATGACAACAACACTGTTTCCGTTATCCCTTAATCTTTTAAGAACTTTTAATAACAATCCAATATCATGCACATGCAAACCGGTAGTAGGTTCATCAAGAATATATAAAGTGTGGTTGGAAGGACTTTTAGATAATTCTTTAGCTAGTTTTACTCTTTGTGCTTCTCCTCCTGAAAGAGTTGTAGCTTGTTGACCTAATCTAATGTATCCCAAGCCTACTTCTTGTAACGTAGTTAATTTTTTCTTTATAGAAGGTATAGAATCAAAGAACGCTAGAGAATCCTCAACAGTCATTTCTAAAACTTCATATATATTCTTCCCTTTGTATTTTATGTCTAAGGTTTCTCGGTTATACCTATGTCCTTCACAAATATCACATTTAACATAAACATCTGGTAAGAAATGCATTTCAACTTTAATGACTCCATCTCCTTGACAGGATTCGCACCTTCCACCTTTAACATTAAAGCTAAATCTGCCTATCTTATAGCCTCTTGACCTAGCTTCTTGGGTACCAGCAAAAAGTTCTCGCAAAGGAGTGAATAAGCCGGTATAAGTTGCGGGATTAGATCTAGGAGTTCTACCAATAGGACTTTGGCTAATTTCTATTATTTTATCTACATGTTCTATTCCAGATAAGCTTCCAAAAGGTTTAGGGTCTCTTTTATCTGCTCTTGAAACTTCATTTGAGATTGCTGGAAGGAGTGTTTGATTTATTAAAGTAGATTTTCCAGAACCAGATACGCCAGTAATACAAACAAATAAGTCTAAAGGCAGTTTTAGATTTACATCCTTTAAATTATGCCCACTAGCTTTTGTAAGCTTTATCAATCTTTCCTTCTTGTATGCTTTTCTTTTCTTTGGAATCAAAATAGCCCTTTTACCTGAAAGATACTCTCCAGTTATTGAATCTTTTGAATTAGCTATCTCTTTTGCTGATCCTTGGGCGCAGATTAGGCCTCCATGAACACCAGCACCTGGTCCAATATCAACAATGTGATCCGCGTACATCATTGTTTCATGATCGTGCTCTACAACTATAACTGAATTTCCCATATCTCTTAATTTAGTAAGAGTTTTAAGTAGTTTTGCATTATCTCTTTGATGTAATCCGATTGACGGTTCATCAAGAATGTAAGTCACACCAACCAAGCCTGCCCCAATTTGGCTTGCTAGTCTTATTCTTTGAGCTTCTCCTCCACTAAGGCTTTCTGCACTTCTTTCTAAAGTTAGATAGTTCAAGCCTACATCGATAAGAAACTCTAAGCGTTCTTTTAGCTCTTTAACTATCCTGTCAGCAATTTCTTTTTTTGACCCAGTTAATTTGAGCTTAGAGAAGAATTCAAAAGCCTGATCAATTGTGAAGGAAGTTATTTCAGGCAAATTAGTATCATTTATAAAGACATTTCTAGCCTCTTTTCTTAATCTAGTTCCTGAGCATTCTTTACAATCAGACACACTAATTAGTTTTGACAAATCTTCTCTGATGTAGTTTGAATCAGTTTCTTTATACCTTCTGTTTATATTGTTTAACACTCCTTCAAAAGGGAACCTTCTGTCAACCAACCTTCCTCTTTTTGTTCTCCAGCTGAAATTTACCGGCTTGCCATTACTTCCATTCAAGATAAGATCTTTAGTTCCTGTATCAAATTCATCAAAGGGCTCTTCTAATGAAAATCCATATTCTTTTGACAAGCATTTTAATAAATGGAAATGATATTTATGACTTATATCCCAACCCCTAATAGCGCCTTCACTTAAGCTCGCAGAGGGTTCGTGGATAACTTTTAAAACGTCTACATAGGGCTTTATGCCTAAACCCTCACAACCAGAGCAAGCACCAGCTGGATTATTAAAAGTAAACAATCTAGGTTCTAAATCAGGAATACTATAACCACATTTAGTACACGCCATGTTAGAGCTAAATGTCTTATCTTCTTCGTCATCAGTTAAAAAGACTATAAGGCTTCCTTGACCTAAGTTTAAAGCATTTTCAACAGATTCAGAGAGTCTAAGCTTAAAGTTATCATCAACCTTATCAGGCATTACAAGTCTATCTATGACTGCCTCAATAGAATGTTTTTTATTTTTATTTAATTTAGGAATTTCGTCTACATCAACAGTTATCCCATTAACTCTCATTCTTACATAGCCTTGAACTTTTAATTCTTCAAATACATGAAGGTGTTCACCCTTTTGATCTTTTATCATCGGAGCAAGAATCATAAAT
>MDSZ01210752.1_pt1 | contig 13588 bp, 8 predicted proteins | sample 811201 | NCBI WGS metagenome assembly MDSZ01 (sample SAMN05326647, study PRJNA326480) | marine metagenome | isolation source: seawater | place: Indian Ocean: North | collected 2010
GAGAAATTTTGGTTAGGATGGTTCAGAAGAGCATCCGAAGTATAGGAGAAATAAAATGGCAAGTAGTAATGAATTATACGAAAAAATAGAAGCAGCATTTGAAGACTTTCAAGAAAATCATAAGAAATTTAATGAAAAGGGTACAAAAGCTGCAGGTGGTAGAGCAAGAAAAGCCATCGGTGAAATAAAAAAAATGGTTACAGAGTATAGAAAGGCTTCTATTTCTGAATCAAAATAGTAAATAACTGGAGGTTATAATGAGTGAGAATAACACTAAAGAACAACCAAAAAATCAATCACAATATCCAAGTGAGTTTATAGATTTACCTAGTGAAGGTAAAATTTATCCCGAAAATCATCCCTTAAGTGAAGGTAAGATAGAAATTAAATATATGACTGCTAAAGAAGAGGATATTTTAACTTCTCAAAATTTAATAAAAAAAGGGATAGTAATAGATCAATTATTAAATTCTTTAATATTAACTCCAGGTGTATCTGTAGAAGATTTATATGTTGGTGATAAAAATGCTGTTATGGTTGCAGCTAGAATATTAGCATATGGACCTGAATATTTAGTTGATATTTTAGATCCTGAAACTGGTAAAGTAGTAGAGAATCATAAGTTTAATCTATCAGATTTAGAATATAAAAAATTTCCAAAGGAATTAGAAATTAAAGAAAATAGATTTTTTATGAAACTTCCTGTTTCTAAAAGTGAAATTGAATTTAAATTATTGTTTGGTAAAGATGAGGCACTAATTAATAAAGAATTAGAATCATTTAAAAAACTTAATGAAAATAGAGACATAACAACTAGGTTAAGATATATGATTACTGCAGTAGATGGTAATACTGATACATCATTTATTAATAATTTTGTAAACAATATGTTGGCTAGAGATTCTTTAACATTTAGAAATTATTGGGCTGATATAGGTCCTGACATAATATTACAACAAAATGTAACTACAGAAGGAGGTGATGAGGTCATGGTAGATATACCGATGACCACTAACTTTTTTTGGCCTTCCGAATAATTATAGAAAAATAGTTCACCAAGACATCTTTGCATTGATATATCATGGTGGTGGAGGTTTTACCCACCATGATGTATACAATATGCCTGTTTATTTAAGAAGATTCTATATTGAAGAATTGATGAGAACTAAAAAAGTAGAATCTGATGCTATCGAAAAATCTACAAATGATAGTAAAATAAATAAACCACCTAATTTTAAAATCCCTAAATAATACTTTTAAATCTTTATATTTTTATTGGTTTTGAATATTTATATATGAATAAGTCTATCTTTATATATTGGAGAGAAGAATGAAAAAGAAATCATATATGAATCAAAAAAACATATTATCCGAAGGGGTAGTTGATCAAATAATACAATGGTTTAAATCTGGTAAAAAGAAAAAAGCCATTGAACTTGCACAGAAGAAACACCCAAACATCAAAAATGATATAAAATCTATAAACAAAATAAATAGAGATATCGAGAAAAATTTTGAAAAAACATTCGGTGTTAAAATTAAATTAAGAGACTATAATATATCAGATTATTTGTTTTAATTGGAGATGAAGATTGCCAAAAAGTAGTGACAAAAATAGAAGAGCCGGACAAGGTTCAAAATCTCGTAGTGGTTTTCTTGATTTTGAAGAAAGAATAAAACAACGTGCCGAAAAAGAAAAGGAAAGAACTGCTCAACTGGAGTATCAAGACAAAGTTTTAGCTGATCACGAAAAGAAAGAAAAAAGATTACTCGAAATTGAAGAGAAAAGATTACAAAATCTTGAAAGACGAGTTAAAAAAATGGATGAAGTTCAAGATCTTGATAAATCCATAAATGAATTTCTTACTAAACAAACAGGGTCTCTTGGTAATATATTTGGTTGGGAAAGAAAAAGAGTCCAGAATATTATTGATATAAATGATGGTCTCAAAAAGTCAAATAAATATTCAAAAGAATCTAGAGATATAGCTAGAGATGTAACAGATGTTAGTACTATGATTTTGGATAAAACTACCTCATTGGAAGATTTAGAAGAAAAATTAGTTGAATTAAAAGTTAAAGGTTTAAAGACAGATACGAGTATATCTCAAGGATTAGTTAAACAGGAAATCAGACACAAAAAAATAGCTCAAGTCATGGGTGCTATAGATGAAGCTGCTGGTGGTGTAGGTGCTAAGATTAAAGAGTGGGGTGTTATGTTGATGAAAAATCCAATATTATTAGCAGTTACTGCTATTATTGGTGCATTGATGGTAACCAAAGACTTGATGGAGCAGAACGCAGCTCAAACTGATATGATTGGCCAGAATTTTGGTCATATGGCTCACACAAATAGAGATTTAGTAAACTATGCCCGTGACATGAATGCTGAATATGCAGATTTAGATATAAATCTCGAAAAAGTTAATAGTTCAATAGGTGGTATTGCAGATAGTTTAGGATTTTCTGCTAAAAGGTCATTAGAATTAGCATATGAATTTGAAAGAATTGGAATGGGTGCTGGTTTAACTAATGATAATGTACAATCTTTATATACCAATATGGTTGATATAGCTGGGATTTCTGAAGATACTTTAGAACATTTTATTTTACAAGGAAGTGCACTGGCAGACCAAGCTGATGTAGCTCCTCAAGCTGTGATGAGGGATATAGCTGAAAGTTCTGAATTTATGGCATCCTATACAAAAGATGGTGGTAAAAATATATTACAAGCTGCTATCAACGCTAAGAAATTTGGTGTACAGTTGTCTACTGTAGCTAACATATCAGACTCTTTATTAAATGTACAAGATTCAATTGCTGGACAATTTGAAGCTTCATTGATGATAGGTAAACAACTTAATTATAATAGTGCTAGAAGATTGGCATTAGAAGGAAAAACTGATGAGGCTGTTAGAGATATAGTTTCTCAATTAGGTGGACAATCAGAATTTAATAAATTAGATGTTTTACAAAGAAGATCATTAGCTAATTCATTAGGTATACAGGTAGACGAGTTGGCAAAAATAATGAATAGGCAGGATAGGATAACAGAATTGACTACAATAACAAAAGAAAATGTAGAGGCAACTCAATATCCGGAAGAACCTGCCAAGAAAGCAATAGCTGGTTATACAAGACTTGCAAACACTACTAAAAACTGGAAAGATATTGCCATAGCTTCAAATAAAGAAGCTTTTGATTCAATGGATAAAATGGCCGGAGATGCGGCAGATGAGTTAAAAAAGGTAATGAAAAGTGCATGGGACAGTTTTAGAAACAATGCTTTGGCTGCTATTGCATTAGTTGCATCTAGTTTATTGGCATTAAGAATATTAGCATCATCAATTAATATTGGTGGTGTAGGTGGTATGGGTGGTCGTGGTATGCGTGGTATGAGAAATCCTGGAAAGATGTATCAAACCAAGTCTGGTAGATGGAAAACTAAAGGAATGAAAGGACCTGGATTTAAAGATCCTAACAAATTGTTAAATAAAACTCAAGGTGCAGGCAAAAATTTAACTAGAGGTGGTAAATTTTTAAGAGGAACTAAAAGTTTTATGAGAGGAAATGCAGCAATGGCTGGTATAGGATTAGCTTTGGACGCATTTAGCAATTACTCAGATCCTAATCAATCATTTATGCAGGCAACCGGTAACACACTAAATTCAAATAAATTTTTATTATTAGGTGCTGGTTTAGGTTCTATCATACCTGGTGTTGGAACTGCAGTTGGTGCTGGTATCGGTGGTATTATGGATTTCTTCTTTAGTGATGGTATACTTGGTGGTAAAGGTATAATTGCACATCAAGGTAAAGTTGGAACGGTAGCTGCTAATGATAGTATAATGGCATTTAATGAAGAGAGATATATGAAGTCTTTATCTAAAAAGGCTGGAATATATGGATTTGCTGGTCAAACTTCTCGTGGTATGGATTTTGATTATAACAAATTTGGTGAAACGATGTTTAAAGTTATGAATAATGTTGAATGGGAACAAAGAACAAACTTCTCGGAAGTAGTTAAATCTGCAAGAGCTACAAGTTGGTAAAGGAGATATAATGTCAGAAGATAAAAAACCATTTGGTAAATTAGAAAATTTAAAACTTCCTGAAGTTAACAAAACGATTAACTCTAAACCAAAGACTGTACAGGAAGTTAATCAATTTGATAATTCTTCTAAATTAGAAAAAGAAGGTGTAAGTGTAAATAAAGTTGCTGAAACTCCAATGAAAATTGGTAAGGATTATATACCATATGATAAAGAAATAGTTAAAAATATTTTGGAATCAGGTGGTAAAAATGTTTCACCATTGTCACCTACACCTGACAAAACTGTAAAAGAGGTAAATTCTTTTGACAATTCAAATAAATTAGAAAATGAAGGAAAAAATGTAAATACTTTACCTAATACACCTCAAAAAGATACACCTGAAATTTCAAATTTATCACAAACACCTCAAAAAGATACACCTGAAATTTCAAATTTATCACAAACACCTGAAAAAGATACACCTGAAATTTCAAATTTATCAAATATACCTAAAAAGGAAGGTGTTGATGTGAATCAATTAGTGGATACTCCAGAAAAATCTACTGCAGATATATCTCCATTTAATTCTTTGGGAAATTTTGAAAAATTACAAAGTTTTAGTCCTAATGATAGAGACAAAATATCTGAAGTTGATTTTTTAAACAATGATCATGCTAAGGGATTTGTTAAAAATTTTAATGAAGGAAGTGATACAAAATATACAGAATCTCCAAGTGATTTGACATTAGGTTCAAATTTAGATAATCGTACATTTAATTCAAATAATAAATATTTAGATGATATAAATACAAAACAGAATGGAAATTTTCCATCAAGACAACAAGAATTGACTAACAATTCTACAAATCCTTTACTGACAACACATTGGGAAGATATAGGATTACCTACTCCTGGACATAATAATGTTACACAGGCAGTAGATTTTTTGGGTGGTAGTAATTCTTATTTTGAAGCTATAAGTCCTGAAATACCAGGATTCACTCAATCTCCTATGTTGAAATATACTTTGTATGGTGCTGAAAATTTTGCTGATGGTGTATCACTTTCTAATATGGGTAAATTATTTCCACCATTAGTTACGAGTGGTATAACACCCGCCATTTTAGATGGAGATCCTGAAGGTAGTAATTTTGATGATGGTAGTGGGAACATAACAACTACAAAATTTGATCCAAGGCCTGAATTTTTTGGTATTCCATCATTTACATTGATGGGTCACCAAAATAAAAATCAGTACGAAGGTAGTATATTTGATGAATTATTAGATGTTCAATTTAATCCATTTTTTAATGATATTGACAGTTATGAAAATGTAGCTTCTAATTCATTAATGACGGAGTTTACTGATATAGGTGCAATGTTAACTGAAAATTATCAATATCAAATATTTGATCCAAGAGAGGAAAGACTTGGAGTTTTACCAACAGGACAAACTGATATTAAATTCCCCAATCCAAAAAATACTTATGAAGGAACAAAATTTGATGATCCATTAGTTGATGGTGTTGAAGGTGGTGGTAGATTTAATACAAGTTCACCATCACAAAAGTACTCAAATGTGTTTAGAACTATAAACACACCAACACTACAACAGATTATACAAGATGGTTTTGGTCATCCCGAAGCTTTAACTGCAGAAGAATTATATTCTGAAACAGGTGGAGTTTTTTCAGGTACTAATTCTGGATTTGAAAATGGAACAACACCTACACCATATACTGATAACACAATGATAATTGGAGAATCACCTGAAGGACAAGGAACAATTGATTTAAGTAGTACTTGGTATTTTGGTAATAATCCATTTCCAGTTACAAACAACATTTTGAATGAATCATTTGAGGGTGAAAATGAAACCAGAACTATCAATGTTAATTTAGAATCTTTGGCTGGTAATAGATTGGGATTTTCAGATTTAGTATATGATACAATATATGGAGATGAAGCTAATTCAGATTCAAGATTAACTTATAGATATACAAATTCAGGTGATAGAGGTGAGGAGCCTTATATAGTAGTTAACATTCCAGATAATTTTAATGATAGTAGAGTAACAAGTGATTTATTTACATTTAATTTTACAGGACAATCTAATAGAAAAGGTGGTGCTTTTGATACTGATGTTAGTAGAATAGAATCTTTCTTGGAATCACCAAAAGGTGAAGACTTTGTGAATAATATGATAAAACTACATAGTTTAAATCCAAGAAGTGCGAGAGTGTTTAACTCTCAAGCTCTGACAGATTCTTATAAAAAATCTTTACCTTTGGGATTAAAAAGTAGTGGATTTCCATTTGCTGGTGTTGGTGGTCCTAATGGTGCATACACATATACTTTATATGAAAAAACATTAGGACATCCATTGTTATTCGGTATACCACAGGGTTTTGCCGGTGATCTACTTGATACACTACTTTTAATACAGAATAGTAAATTTAGATTTACAGAAGATGGAGAAGATACATCTGGATTTTTTGGAAATGTATTTCAAGTTAAAGGATTTTTTAATCCAATAGGATTAACTGTTAAAACAAATGTAACACCTCAACAACAATCCATAGGTGACATATTGGGTGAAAATTTAGGGTATTTGTATAGTATATTAGTGACTCAAACAGGTTTTACAGGACAAACACCTGCAGGTGGTATTGGTGAGTTAGGTAATCCGAGAGGTTTAGTTTATAAAGAAGGTGCACCAATGTGGGGTGGTTTGATGAATTTCTTAGATGACTTGTGGAAACGTACAGGTGATGCTTCAGACATAAAACCAGGTAATGCTGCACCCGCACCATCATTAGATGATTATGGTTCTTATACTGGTGCTGCTGATATAACTGAAGAAAAAATGGGAGAGAAAACTTCAAATGATACATTTTCAAATTTAAAACCTGTTGACTTAAAAGCATATAGAAATTTAATTCCACCTAACGATGGAGCTATATCACCTTTGAAGAATTTTGGTAAAGCAATTAAGTATACGGATAGTATAGCAACTGGAAGTAGTATACCACAAAGTCTGGAATCACATAAATTAAGATCAAATTCAGTTTCACCAGATCACATAAAAGGTCAAGGTGGTGACACAGTAGTATATGGTCAACGGGGTGATTTTTATACTTTATTACCTATTAGACATGGTGATGGATTAAGTGATTCTTATTCGGATTATTCGTCTACTGAAGATGTAACTAATTCTGCACATTTAGGATATCCATTATACTTTAAAGATTTAAGGGATAATGCTTATATATTTTTTAGAGGATATATAGAAGGTTTAACAGAATCATTGACTCCTGAATGGAGTGAACAATCTTATATGGGTAGGGCTGAAAATTCTTATACTTTTAAGAAAACTGATAGAACTATAAGTTTTAATTTGAATTTATTTGCACAATCCAGAGATGAATTGAATATTATTTATGACAAGATTCAAAAATTAACTTCAATGGTTTATCCAATGTATAAATCTGATACTATAAATTTTGGTGTTGGTCATTCAAGAGCAAAACCACCATTATGTAAATTGAGGATTGGTGATTTATACGGTAGTGATGATAATGAAGTATTAGGATTTTTAGAAAGTGTTACATATACATTTCCTGAAAATAATGTGTGGGAACATTCGGTTGGTAGTAGAGTTCCTAAATCCATACAGGCGTCTATCACTTATAAAGTTTTACATGCAAATTCACCAAATATATATACTAAATTTTATGGTAAGGATTTATTCCACCAAGTTCATTTAGCTAATGATGCAACGGATTTGGTGGCTTCTGGTGATCAGTTTAGTGGTAATATTTTAAAATCAAGTACTTAAATTACTTAAGGAGAAATTATGAATAAAAGATATGATAAAGTAAAGTCTAGTAGAAATAGTGATGGTTATTGGAAAAAAGATACTACTTATTATGCAGAGATACCTGAAAGTAATGATGATATTTATGTTTTAACTCAATTTGGTGATAGATTTGACACACTTTCAAATCAGTATTATGGAACTCCTGATTATTGGTGGTATATAGCAAAAGCTAATAATATGAATTTTAACAATATTGCCGAAGGAACTCAATTAAGAATACCATCAAGAGTTTCAAGTGACATAATAAGAAATGATATTTAACAAGGTAAAGGTTACATAATGGCAAAGTTTTCATATGATATTCTTTTCGGGTCTGATATAAAACCAGATTTAAGAGCTAAACTACAAGTTAGACAAAATCTTGCTAAGTCTTCAGAGTTTGGTGACCCTGTAGCATATTCCGGTTCAATTGCAAATCCCAAATCCATAACTAATTCAGATCCAAATTTAATGGGTTATGGTGATGTTAATGCTTCCGATTTCGATTCTGTAGTAGATTTATCTTCTAGAATGCCATGGGCTAGGATGTGGGTTGCTATAGAGAAATTCAATTTAGATCCAGATGTCAACACCCTTCAAAATTTATCTGATGAAGATGCGAATGATTACATTGAAAAATTAAGAGAAGGTACTGGTGAAATTAATAAAAAAGTAACAAGTATTGATTTACACATTGTAGGTAACCAATCATATCATTCATATCTTCCTGGAGGTGGTGCAAATTCATCTCGTGTATTAGATCCAGCTGATCCAACGGCTGGTTTTATCTATGAAAACAATCCATGGATGACGAGAACTAGATCAGATGGTTCACATTTTTTAGAACCTCAAGCGGGAATAATAGATATTGAATCTGCAGATTCAGGAGATTATGGATTAATTAGAGAAACAACTGTTAAATTTAATGTACCTAGTTATGATGACTTTGTTAATATATTTCAACCATTTTTTTTACTACCTGGTGCTAGAATATTTTTAGATTTTGGTTGGTCTACTTCGACTATATACGACCCATTAGATGTTATTCAAAAAGATGCAATTGGTGAAAAGGATATATTTACAAATTTGTGGGGAGAAGATGGAATTGTCAATAATAGTCATGGTGATATGGAAGTTTTGACTGGAGCAGTTTCTAAATACGATACAAATGTTGAAGAAGATGGTACATTCACTTGTTCTGTAACAATAGTATCATATAATTATAAATTATTAGATCATTCAACTTCAACTGATTTGGGTGATGATGTTACTATAGCTGATTTTATAAAAGTTGGTGTTAATGAAAGAGTAAAAGATTATGCCACTAGTAAATTGGGTATAGACTTGACAAATATACCAGTCGATGAAAGTCGTTTATTAGCTGAAGTTTTACCAACAGTTTTAGCACCAACACAAACATTTTCTTATTTAGGTAAACAGGCATCTGCAGATGAAGCTTGGAAAACCACTGGTGGAGCTAAACTTAAAGCTATTCCTGAAGACTATTATCATTATGGTATTTATTTTGATCCATTGGGTACAATGGGTAAAACGGAAATGGATGTTTTTAACACCAAATATGCAAATGTGACAAGTGGTGAAATTTATATAACTTTTCAATTATTGGAAGAACTTTTAAATGACTATATCTCTACACAATGGGGGAAGGATGAATCTAATGATAGTTCAGTTACAGATGATTTAAATAAAAAACCACAAAATGTTAAATATAATTTTTATGCTGGGGAATTTGATAAACTAGATTTAAAAAAATTAGATACGGAATTGTTAGAAGTTGAAAACGAAACAGTTAAACAATTCCAATTGTCACAGGGATTTACAGAAGATGGGAATCCTAAAGCTGATGGAAAATGGGGTCCTACTACAAAATCATACTATGAAAGACAAATGGCACAATGTACTTTTGATGAATATCTCTATACAAAACAGGCTTATATGGATACCAATGAACAATTTCCAATGTTTAAGTATCCTACTAAATGGAGAATTTCTGAAGATGGTAAATTTGAACAATTAAGTTATTCTAAGGGAAAATTTGATAGAAACAAGTCCACAAAATTGGGAACTCCTAAAAGTGTTCCTGTGTATAAACTATGGTTGAAACTATCATCAGTTTTATCTGCATTAAGTAAACAATCTTTGAAAGAAGGATTAAATGATTTAATAACTACATTAAATAGGGAGTCATCAGGAGCTTTTAATTTTAAATTTTTACCTAATACTACTAGAACTGAAATTAGATTATATGATACCAATTATAGACCTGATGATACAATACAAGTTGAAAACAAGTCAACTAACATAGTAGAAACTGTTAGTAAAGTATTTACATTTAATGTATTTTCACCTAATACAATAGTTTCATCTATGGATTTAAAAAGTGAAATGGGAAATGACAATTACTCCAATAGAATGTTAATACAGGGTATGTCGGTTGGTAATTTAATATTTCCTGTATCGGATGAAACATTACTAGATTTAGCTATAAAAGATATGAATGCTGCTCCAGAAGATGATCAAAGAGGTTATGGTGGTAGTGTAGGATCATTATATTTTAGTCATTTACCTTCATTATCGGAAAATTCTTCTGAAAATACAGTAAAAAATAAAATTAAAATATATCAGGCTAATCTCGATGAGGATGGTAATGTTGGTAGGGGTAATTTAGAAGGACCTTTATTGACTAAAAAGTTTTCAAATTTATTAGATAGATTGGCTGATAAAGGATTTGTAATTAGTGATGCTCAACAAGCTGCGGAGGAAATTAAAGCTAATATACCTACGGCAACACACACATTCAAATCATCTACAGCTGATTGTCCTCAAGATAGTGGACCATTTCCTAAAAATATATGTGTAAATTCATTGACTGAATTTTTTGATACTACCATTCGTGGTTATAGAGCAGAGTCAAGTATACATTCTGTTATTTTACCATGGACATTAAGTTTTTCAATATATGGTATATCAGGATTAGTTCCTGGAAATAGATTTCAAATAGATTATTTACCTAAACGATATAGAGATGTAGCTTATTTTATAATAGAAAGAACCAGACATACTGTTAGTGCTGATGGGTGGCAGACACATATTGATGCTAGAATGCATTTTAAAAATGATTTTTCATTACAACATTCAGTTTTATATAAACCTAATATTTTACCATCTAAGGTATTGTTAGCAAAACTTGGATATTCAGAAGATCAATTTGAAGACATATATGAAAAAGCTCAAGATAATCGTTCAAGAGCAAATTTTTGGGAAATAATACCATACAATATTGCAGTTAAAAAAACTTGTATGGATCCTAGAGCTTGGAATTTTTTAAAAACTCCACCAGATAGTGTGAACGCTAAATGGGATGGAAATTCTGATTGTTCTGGTAAAAGACCAAGTTCGTTAGATTCAAAACAAAAAACATATATTGATGAAGATGGTGATGAGGTTACAGCTGAGCAGTTTGCATCAGCTCAACCTGAAGATGATTTAGCTTTATTTACAGGTGAAACATATTTGTCATGGGTTACTAACACAGATGGTAACAGAGATGACAGTTGTTGTGTGTATTGTGAACAGGCAAATTCAGATCAAGTATCTGTATGTCAGATACCATCCGCGTGGATGGATGAGAAGATAGTGGGAAATGATCATTTGATTAATTTGGATGGTTTTGGAGATTTATCAAATGAATTACATAATCATGGATATGCTACACAAGAAGAATTATTTTTAAAAGGTTTATTCTGGTTATCTAAAGACACATGTTTTTGTGTTAATGTGGATGATTTGGAAGCAGCCGAAGGTGATAGAAGTGAAGTAAAAAAAGCCAGTATAACTGTTAATGATATTAAAGATGTAATAGGAAATTCTAATGAAGCGACAAATGCATATAATAAATGGTTAGAAAAAAATCCAGGTAAAGATATAATAGAATTTTATAATGAGATTTATTTGGGCAGTAATTTAGATAATGAATTTAAAAATAATGTTACAGAATATCTTTCAGGAAATCCAGCTGAAAATATAATGTCGATGGATTTACCTGGTTCAGGCAAATATGCTGTTGATGATTCAGCTCGAGAAGAAGAATATTTTAAAAATTTAGAATATTGGATGAAACAATTAGATGATAATGATTTAGGTCCTGAAGGTACAAAATATGAACACGAATTTGTATCCGTGATTAGAGCTCAAAATGCTTATGTAATGCTTTCACCATATGATTGGAAGGCACATAAGTTGAGTCAATTAAATTGTCAAGAATTATATCCTGATTTTAATTCATTAAAAGAACAAGAAGAATTTATTACTAATGCATTTGATATTGGTGACTTAACTGGTGATGAGTATGCCCTAGCAAAATCAGCACTCGAAAAACAAAAAGAAGAAATAACAGTTAAGGGGTATAATCCAATAGAAGCTAAGAATCAATGTGAAGCTTACAAAAAATCTTTAGAAAAGTTATATGATTCTACTATAGAAAGAATAATGAATGGAGAACAAATCACTGCTGCTAAAACAACATTGGATTGTTGGCAAACTGATGGTGCTGGTAATTTTACTCATCCATTTCCAGAAATGTGTCAAGAAACAGAAAGATTAACAAGAACATTTCTAGCTTTATCTCAAGGTTGGAGTAAATTAGCAACTGATAATCCTGACATTTATGACCAGGTAAAATTACACGGAACATTACCCAGTAGTTTAAAGGCTGTCGACACATCAAATATGAGTAAAAGTAAAAGAAGAGAATTTTTCAAAGATTCTGGATTAACATATACTGATGAGGGTGATATTTTTTATGTTGATGAAGATACAACTTCTGATCAAGAAACAGGTTTACCAGATAGTGCATTTGGATGTACTGATTCTAACGCATTGAATTATGATCCAACTAAATATGAAGGGAAAAATAGTATATATTGTCTATATCATGGTTGTGCAGCTTGTTCAAGATATAGTACTTACAAAAACTTTAGAGGTATGGTTCTATATAATGGACAAAATTCAAAATATTGTGAGACTGATCAAACTGGAGAACATTGTGTTAGGTGGGGTAAAGGACAAGGTGGTATGGGTTATAATGGTTCAAGTGATTATGCGGGTAAATTTTATAAAAATAAAAAGAAAAAAACAATTCGAAAATACAGTAAAATCAGTAAATATTATAATGCAACTCAAATAATGGTGTGCCAGGGTGGAAATGCTTGCTATGGTCATGGATTTGATGAAACAGATACATCATATGCTGGCTACGAATATATGGCTATGTCTTTAAATCGTGGTTATAATAAAGTTGGCACATCGAGACGAAAGAAACAACAACCATTCGATATTCCTCCACAAGGGTTGGAGATATTTGAGGGTACATTCATGGAAGGTGTAAACTGGATTATGTGGTGTATGTGGCAAAATACATCAGGTGGTCAAAATTCATGTTACACAACATGTGCGTGTGATATAGCAAGTGGTGGTGCTTATAAATCAGGATCAGATAGACATAGACATCATAACTGTCCTAACACAGACAACTATACCACCTGGTCCTGCCAATATTTTTAGAGAATATATAAAAAATAGTTGTTTTTTAAATAAAAAGGTTGTATATTAAATAGGTTATGAATATATTAATTCCAATATTTTCTGATGCTTTCTTGCATCCATTACATAAAGA
>MDSZ01162492.1_pt1 | contig 13587 bp, 9 predicted proteins | sample 811201 | NCBI WGS metagenome assembly MDSZ01 (sample SAMN05326647, study PRJNA326480) | marine metagenome | isolation source: seawater | place: Indian Ocean: North | collected 2010
CTTTAGAAAAGATAAAATTATGAAAAATAATAGAAAATTAGCAATCAAAAATCTTAAGGGAAGTGAAGAAAAAATGAGAGTGTCCTGGATGTTAAAAAATATGAAAGAAAATAAAACTTTTAAATATCTTTCCAGAAATGATCATTTAAATAATGAAGAGGAGCTGCTTAAGCTTTTAAAGGAAAGATATACTAATTATAGAGATCAGTGGAGAAGTAATCCAAAATTTGCAATTGATAATAAGTTGGTTGGTAAAAATTTTGAAAAAAGTAGTTTAAAACCTCTTTGTATTGATATTGAGACTGCATCAGTCTGTGATTTAGCTTGTCCCCATTGCTACAGGCAATTTATAGCCACACCAGACAAAATTATGTCTAAAGATCTTGCATTTAAAATCATTGACCAGGCTTCTAAACTAAATGTTCCATCAATGAAATTTAATTGGAGAGGTGAGCCATTGTTAAATCCTGCCTTACCAGAAATAATTGATTATGCAAAAAAAAGAGGAGTTTTAGAAACAATTATTAATACCAATGCAACAAAGTTAGATAATGAGATGTCATTAAAAATTATAAATTCTGGACTTGATCTGATGATTTATTCTTTTGATGGAGGTACAAAGCAAAGCTATGAAAAAATGAGGCCAGGAAGATTTAAAAAAAATAATTTTGATGAAATTTATAATAATATTTTAAATTTTTCAAAATTGAAAAAAAAACTTAAATCAGAATTTCCAAGAACAAAAATTCAAATGGTACTTACAGATGATACTTTTAAAGAACAAGAAGAATATTTCTCACTTTTTAAAGATATAGTTGATGATGTTTCTGTAAAACAGTATACAGAAAGAGGTGGAAAAATTAGTGATGTAGGAGAAGATTATTTAAGATCAGCTTGTTCTAACGAAAATATAGAAAAAACAAATAATAACATATCAATTCAAGACATAGACCCTAACTCTGAAATTATGAAAGACTCTGATGGAAACTTATTCGTATCTAAAGGTAGGCTTCCTTGTGAACAACCATATCAAAGAATGTTAGTAACTTACGATGGTAGAGTAAGTATGTGTTGTTACGACTGGGGAAGCATGCATCCAGTTGGCTATGTTGATGAATTAGCTTTTGAAGTTGGTGAAAAAGAATATGAAAGAGTAAAGAAAAGGGCTGATAAGAAAGAAAAAGGATTTGATTTAATGAATTTAGAAATACCAAAAATTTTTAATGAACCAAATAAAAAAGCTCAAACTATTGAACAAATTTGGTATGGGGAAGATATTGATTATGTACGAACTAAGCATGTAAAAAATTCATTAGAGGAAGTTCCAATTTGTAAAGGTTGCCCATTTAAAGAAACTTATAATTGGCAAAAGATTAATCAAAAATAAATTGCAATGATTGAAGTAATTGCTGAAATTGCGAATGCTCACCAAGGCAACTATAAAACAGCAATTAGACTTGCTAAACAAGCTTTTTCAAGTGGTGCAGATGCAGTAAAATTTCAAATATATTTCGCTGACGAATTGTTAGTAAAATCTCATGTTAGATATAAGCATTTTTTAAATCAAAGTTTTTCATTAAATCAGTGGAAAAGTATTTTGTTATCTCAAAAAAATAAAAAAATTTATTGTGATATTTTTGGCATCAAAGCTCTAAATGTAGCAATAAAATACAAAGTGTATGGAGTTAAAATTCATTCGTCAGATTTAGAAAATTTAGAATTAATAAAAAAAATACCAAAAAAAATGAAAGTTCTTTTATCTTGTGGCGGATCTAATTTATTTACTATCTCAAAAGCAGTAAAAATATTAAACGGTAATGGAATCAAGCCAGTTTTGATGCATGGATTTCAAGCTTATCCAACAAATATTCAAGATATAAATTTCAATAGGTTAAAGCTTTTATTTAATCAATTCAAAAATAATGTAAGTTTAGGATTTCAAGATCATACATCTGGGTCAGATAAACTTAATTTTTATCTTCCAGTGTTAGCTATGGGTATTGGAGCTACGTATATTGAGAAACATATTACATTTGATAGAAAAAAAAAATTAGTAGACTATTATTCATCAATTGAGCCAAAAAGATTGGCAGAATTTGTTAAGATAATTCGAGATTTAGAAAAAACTTTTTATTTAAAAAAGGATAATTTTAGTAACTCTGAGAAAAATTATGCAAGAACTACAAATAAAAATTGGGTAGCTAAAAAAAATATTAAAAAGGGTCAAAAATTAAACTTATCAAATTTGGTTTTAAAAAGAGTTGACTCTAACCGAGCATTTAATATTGAATTTGAGTCTATAAAAGATAAAAAAACAGAAAAAACAATTTTTAAAGATCAAAAAATAAATTATAGCGACCTACAACAAAAAGTTTGTGCTTTTGTATCTGTTAGATCTGATTCAAAGAGATTAAAAAATAAATGGAAATTAAAAATTTGTGGTAAACAATCACTTTATCATTTAGTCAGTAGGTTAAAAAAATCTACACTTTTAGACGATATAGTGATCTGCACGACAAATCGTAAAAATGATAATCAAATTTACAACTTTGCAAAAAAAAATAAGATTAGATGTTTTAAAGGTTCTGAGCTTGATGTTTTAGACAGAATGTTACAGGCAGCAAAAAAGTTTGGCCCATTTGATCATCTTGTTCGAGTAACCGGAGATGATATACTTATTGATAATCATTACTTAGATATTGCAATAAATCATCATTTAGATACTAACTCAGATTATACTGACCATAAACGGTTACCATCTGGAACTGAGACAGAGATATTTTCTTATAAATTTTTAAAGAGGTTAAATAAGTCTATTATATTTAAAAATGATACAGAATATCTAACTTCTTTTGTTACAGATCATAAGGATCAGTTTAAAACATCCTCAGCTCCTGTTGATAAAAAACATCAAACAGAACTTTCAATGACCATTGATACAAAAAAAGACTTCTTTAAAGTAAGAAATTTTCTGGAATTGATGAATAAAAAAAATAAGCTTTACAATTACTCAATTGATGATGTGATGAATTTTCTTCAAAAACTGGATAAGAATAAATATCAAAATATAAAAAAGAAAAATTACACAGCCAAAACAACCTTAAATTGGAATATTTATAAATGAAACCTCTAATAACTGTCTACATTACAAATCATAATTATGGAAAATTTATCTCAAAATCTATAGAAAGTGTTTTAAAACAGTCTTACAAAAAGTTTCAACTTATCATAATTGATGATGGCTCTACTGATAACTCATTCAAATTGATACAGCAGTATTCTAAAAAGAATAAAGGCTTAATAATCATAAAACAAAAAAAGAAAGGATTAGTTGCTTCGAATAATATTGCAATCAATTTAGCAAAAGGAAAATATATTATGAGATTAGATGCCGATGATTGGCTTCATAAAAATGCTTTGAAAGAAATGGTAAGTGTCATCGACAAAAAACCAAAAGTAGCAATGGTTTTTCCTGATTATTATGTGGCTGATGTTAACGGTAAAATTATCTCAAGATTTATGAGACATAATTTTAAAAAAGTTAATTTAAAGGACCAGCCAGCTCATGGTGCATGTTCATTAATAAGACTGAAAATTCTAAAAAAGATAGGTGGTTATGATGAAAAATTTATGTGTCAAGATGGGTATTATATTTGGATGAAACTATTAAAATATCAAGTTGAAAATATTAATAAGCCTTTATTTTATTATAGGAAACATGGCTCTAATTTAACTTCAAACACATCATTTATTAATAGAACTAAAAGCAGAATTCTAGAATATATTAATAAAAAATCAAAAAAACGTTCAATTGCAATACTGCCGTTCAGGGGTTCTGAAATTAATCAATATTCATTCATTATGAAAAAAATTAATGGGAGAGAACTGATTAAATATCCAATAGATATAGCATTGAAATCAAAAAAAATTACTAAAGTACTTGTTACATCAAATGATGAGAAATCTTTGAATAAGTTAAAAAAAAGTTATTTTTTTAATAAAAAAATTCTTTTTCATAAACGAGAAAAAAAATTATCATTATTTAATACTCCATTGAATGAAACATTAAAAACCTGTGTAAAATATCTAGATAGAAAAAAAATTAAATTTGATTATGTGTATCTCATAAATACTACATCTCCGTTTATTTCAGAAGAGGATATAAATAATAGTTTTAATGTTTTAGATTTTTTTAAACTTGATAAAGTTATTGGGGTTCTTAAGCAAAGTAATAATTTTTATTCTCATAATGGTAAAACTTTAAAACAAATTAATGACAATTCTTTTTTACGGCTTGAAAGAAATGAAATATTTACTGAACCTGGAACTTTATCAATTTTTAATAAGAAAAAAATGTTTAAAAAAAAATTGAGAATAGGACATATAATATTAGAAGAATTTAATTCTTTTCAGATTAGAAATGAAAATGATTTTTTATTAGCTAAAATTAAAATAAATAAATTAAAAAAGAGTTTTTAAAATGTGTGGGATAGCTGGTTATATAGGAATTAAGAAAAATACTCCAAATATCAATAAGATTGATGATTGTAAATTATCTCTAAAAAGGCGAGGCCCAGATACATCTGGTCATTACAAAAAAATTATTGGCAAAAATTCTATCTTGTTTATTCACACAAGGTTATCTATCGTTGATCTAAAAAGAAAATCATCACAACCTTTTTCAGATGAAAATGGAACGTTAATCTTCAATGGTATGATCTATAATTATATTGAGTTAAAAAAAGATTTAGAGAAAAAAGGTGAAAAATTTCAAACTACTTCAGACACTGAAGTTTTACTCAAAATGCTTAATTGTTATAAGGAAAAAGCTTTTAGTATGTTAGATGGCATGTGGGTTTTAGTTTATTATAGTCACAAAAATGATGATATAATTATAAGTAGAGATAGATTTGGTGAAAAACCTCTTTACTATTCTTTAGAAAACCAAAAATTTTTTTTTAGTAATTCAATTAAAGCAATCCACAAACTTAATAAAAAGAAACTTTATTTTAATGATAATAAGATTAGAAAATTTTTATCATATCCAGATAAAATTTATGGCCTAGATAATCAAACTTTTTTTAGGGGTATATATCAATTTCCAACATCTTCATACCTGAAGATGAATTTAAAAAAAAAATTAAAATTGAATTTTAAAAAATTTTGGTCAATTGATATAAAAAGTAACAAAACAAATTTTACTCAAGCTTGTAGAGATATTAAAAAAATTACAAAAAAGATTATTAATACACGTATTAGGTCTGATGTTTCGAATTCTGTTTTAGTTAGTGGAGGTTTAGACTCTAACACGATTGTTTCACATGCCTCTAAAGTGTCAAAAATAAATGGATATAGTTTATTATCTACAAGCTCAGAATATGACGAAAGAGAACAAATCAAAAGCTCTGAAAGTTTAAATAACTTCAGGACAAATCTTATAAGTTCAAAAAATTCAAATTCCTTAAATCTTTTAGAAAATATAATCAATTATGGTTACAATCCTCTTCTTACTCCAACGGCCTTAGGACTTGGTTTACTTTGTAATAAAATTAAAAAAGACAAAAATAAAGTGCTTTTAACAGGGATAGGTGGAGATGAATTGTTTTGTGGTTACTACGTAAATTTTTTATCTCATATATTGTCGTTCAAGAATAAAAAACAATTTAAAGAAAAATTTTTGTTTTGGAAAAACAATATCAAAATGTTCATTAGAAATCCTAACCTGAAGGATTTTAAGATAGCAGGAAAACCTAAAAATAAAGATAGGTTAAATTTTTTTGTAGAAGGAAGGTCAGTTTTGGATAACTACATTAAAAAAAATCAAAAAATTAAAATAAAAAAAATGCACGATGATGTATTTTACAATAATATGTTACAAAACATTTTTTTTCAAAGTATACCATCTCAAGTTTTTCAATCAGATTATGTTTGCATGTATTTTTCATTAGAAAACAGAAGTCCATTTTTATCAAAAAATTTATTTGAATATGTATATAAACTTAAAAAAGATTTCTTTATGTATAAAGGTATACCAAAGGCAATGTTGCGCAAAGCAATGAGGGAAAATTTCCCAAAAGATATTTTATTTAATTATGAAAAAACAGGATTTTATTCTCCCTTTAGATCCTTTTTTAAAAAAAAAGATTTTATAAAAATAAGAAAGTATCTATTAAATTCTAAAATTTTAAGAAAAAATCTCAACATAAGGTCATTTCATAAACTATTAAAAAAACCTAATATTCTTCACCAAGAAAGTAAATTTATATTTGCTTGTTTGAATATTGCAATACTTGAAAAAGTTATTAATAATTAATTTAACTACAATGAAATTTAATTTTATTCATTATATTAGATATAGCATATATAGACCTCAAAATTTAATTGAGTTATGTTTAAACTTGAAAAAAATAATAAACTTTTTAATTAAAAAATGACTAAAATTTTTGTAAATCAAAAAAGAATTTTTTCTTATGTAAATAAATATATTTATAAATATCCATATTTTTGTGTAATTATTTTACATGAGTATTTTAGGAATCTTTTTCCATACGATCCGCATATAAAATTTAGAGAAAAAAATCCAACTAAAAGAATTTTAAAATTACAAATTAGATTATTAGATACTCTTAGAAATTTAGATGTTTTTGGTTATTATAAAATAGATTTTAAAAATATAATTACTGAGAAAGATTTAAAAAAAAAGACTGGAAAAGTATATGGAAAATTTTGGAAAACTTTTACCCAAAAAGAGAACCTTAGTGCAAAAAACTTTATTTTGGAACGATTTAAAAATTTTACTCCAATTAACAAAAATTTTTTTCAAAATAAAAAAATCATCGATGTAGGATGTGGAGGAGGTAGATTTTCAAACGGCTTAAGAATGTTAGGTGGAAAAACTGTAATTGGTGTGGATTATAGTGATGATGGAATTCATACCGCAAAAAAAAATTATAGATATAAAAATTTATTTTTTAAAAAACAAAATGTTTTAAATTTAAAGTTTAAAAAAGATACCTTTGACTTAGTATTTTGTAATGGTGTCTTGCATCACACAAGTAACTTTAAACGGGGTATTACTGAACTTTATAGAATTTGTAAACCTGGTGGTTATATATATTTATATTTATATGGAACAGGTGGTCTTTTTTGGTCAGCTAGAAGGCAAATGAATAAATTTATGAAAATTATCCCACAAGAATATGCACAACAAGTTTTAGATATAATTGGCATGCCTTCGAATAGATTTATATTTATGGATAACTGGTATGTACCTTTTGAAAGACATTGTTCTCATAAAGAGGTCTACAAAATTCTGAACTCCCTCGGGGTAAAATCAATTGAAAAAATGAAAATTGGTAGGAAAACAGATTTAGAAACTGGGTTGTATAAATTTAAAAATTCTAAAACTATATGGGGTGAAGGGGAAATCAGGTTGTTAATTAAGAAATAGATTACTATGGGTAAAGTTGGCGACTATCTATCAAATAAATGCGTATAAAAAAATTAAAGTTTATCTTTAATCAAATATTTCAATCATTTCCATCCTTAGCTGGAAAGAGTTTTGATAAAAACCTTTTTATTTTAAAAAAATATATTCCCTTTAAAATTTTAAAATATCGATCTGGTTCAAAGTGTTTGGATTGGATAATTCCAAATAGTTGGAGTTGCAATTTTGGTTATATCAAAATTAATGGTAAAAAAATTATAGATAGTGATAAAAATAAATTACACGTTGTAAGTCATTCTATACCTATAAAAAAATATGTTATAGGTAAAGAACTAAAAAAACATCTTTTTTTTAACAAGAAACTACCAAGTGCTATACCTTATGTAACATCATACTATAAAAAATTTTGGGGTTTTTGTATTTCTTATAAAGATTTCAAAAAAATTCGTAATGATAAATTTTATTATGTAAATATTGACTCAAAATTAGAGAAAGATTATCTAAAAATTGGACATTTATTAATTAAAGGAAAAAGTAAAAAAGAAATTTTGTTATCAACTTATTTGTGTCACACTGGAACTGCAAATCATGAAATTGGTGGACCACTAGTAATGTTGGATTTGTATGAGAAAATAAAAAAAATTAAGTTAAACTACTCAATTAGATTTTTAATCTTGCCAGAAAATATTGGAAGTGCAGCTTACCTCTCAACACATGGAGAATATTTAAAAAAGAATCTAATTGCAGGTTATATAATGCATTTCTTGGGTAAAGGAAAAGAATTTAATTTAAAAAAAAGCAAAAATGAAAATTCTTTAACAAACCACGGGACACATGAATTTCTTAAATTAAAAAAAAAGAAATTTAGTATTCAAGATTTTTTTGCGGATGGTTCAGATGAAAGGCAATTTTGTAGCCCATACTACAATTTACCTGTAGCATGTTTGTCAAGAATAACTTATCCAAAATTTAAATATTATCACTCAAGTTTCGATAATGATAAAAAAATTGATTTCAAAACTTTAAAAGAATCCTCCAATTTTTATTATGAATTAATTAAATATTTAGATAAAGCCAAATTTTATAAATCCTTAGTTCAAAAGGGAACTACCTTTTTCACTAAAAGAAAATTAGAAATATATCCAACCACAATGCAATGGAACTCAAAAAAAGTTAAAGACACAGCGTTACAGAATATTTTAAATATTTTATCCTATATGGATGGAGTTACGTCTGATGTTGTTATTAGAAATAAACTTATGATAAATAAAAAAGATTTTTCTATTTACATAAATTATTTATTAAGGAAAAAGTTAATTAAAATTTCAGTTAATTAATCCTAATATTAATGATAATTAAAACTAAAATAGTGTTTATAACAGGTTCCAGAAGATCAGGCACTACATTGTTACTAGATTTATTAGATGCACATAAGGATTTAATCGTCTTTCCAACTGATCTAAGGTTATTATATGCCTACTATCCACATTATTGTTCATCAAAAATCTCAAAGAAAAAGAAGACTCAAAGATTAAAAAAAATCATTTTTGATGCTTTTAGAAAAGAGATGAAGCAAAAAAAAATTCCAGTCCCAATCAATGTTTTTAAATGGGAGAATTTTTTTTTTGAAAACTTAAATCAAAAAAAATTAAATGACATATCATATCTATTAAACCATTTTATTAAGAGCTTTCTAAAATTTATGAATAAAGAGTCTAAAACTATAGTACTAAAAGAAACAAATTTGGAAATAAATTATTTTTTATTAAAAAAAATTTTTAAAAATTTCAAAATTTTAAGAATCCAACGTGACCCCAGAGGATCCATTGGTTCTGTAAAATCTGGATTTAAAAGTCATTACTCTAAGATCGGAGATCATTTCAAAATATCAATGTTATCTGATATTCTTCGTGAATTGATAAAATTTAAAATTTTAGAAAAAAATAATGATAAAAGAATTTATACAATAAAATATGAGAATTTAATAAATGAAGAAAAAGATACAATTAATAAAATTTGTAAATTTTTAAAAATTAAAAAAAGTTCTTCTTTATTTTATCAATCTAAGTTTGCATATAAATATTCTTATAAAAATTTTTTGAATCAAAAAATTTATAATTTTGATAAGAGAAGACTTTATGCTTGGAAAAAAAATTTAACTAGTCATGAAATTATCATCATAGAAACTTTATTGAAAAAAATATTGGATAAATATAAATATAAAATTAATTTCAAAAACCCAAAATTAGATTCATTGTCTGAATTTTATAATGAATTTAATTCCAAATTATTTTATAAGAATAAATTTTAATCCTAATGCTAAGTAAAGTAATTGAAGTTTTAACTTTTGGAAAATTTTACCTTGGTAATAAAAAAGATATATTGATATTTGATGCTAAATCATCAGCTTTTCTTGAAAATTTTTTTGAAGTTTGTCAATACAATTTTTTTTACTCAAGAAATGAAAAAATTGAAATTCATATCTTTTTCAAAACAATTGTAGAGAATGGATTTAAAAATTTTGGTAAAAATTATTTATTTAATTATGTTGAAAAATTTGCCCCTAAATATATATTTTCTATGTGGGTCTTAAATAAAAATTTATACTTAATTAAAGAAAAATTTCCTAGTATCAAAATTATATTAATCCAAAGTCATCGTTTAAACAGAGGACACTATGAATTCATGTCAAGTTTCCCTAAAAATACGATTGATTTATTTTTCACTTTTAGAAATTTTGATAAGGATAATTTAAAAAAAATTTTTAACAATGTTAAAATAATACCTGTTGGATCTTTAAAAAATAATCATTTTTTTAAAAAACAAGAAAAAAAAATTTCTAATAAAATTTTGTATTTTTCGGAGTACAAAAAAAACCGATTGTCTTATGATGAAAAGATTAATCTTAAAAATTTAGATGAATTTTGTAGCAGAAATAATTTAAATTTTGATATTCAGACAAGAAATGAAAAAATAGAGCCACAATACTCAAAATTTTTAAATAATTCTAAATTTAAGAATATCGATAAATTGCTGTATAAAAAAAATTATAGTTCATCTTATACAAATTCAAATATTTACAAGATACTTGCAATGTCTTCTTCAACCTTAGCTGATGAATTTATCTCTAATTTTAAAAGAGTTGCAATCTTCAGCTCTTATAATGACTTAGATGATAAAAAATATCAGAGATTAAATTTTGGTAAATTAAAAAAAAATTTATCAGATAATCCAATGTATGCTGAAATGCTTCCTATAAATTTTTCATGGAGTTTAAGTCTTGATCAAAAAATTGTTTTTAAAGTCTTAAATAATGTAATAAAATGTAACGATAAGGATTGGAAAAGTCACTTATTAAAATATAAAAATCGGTTTATCTATGATCCTCATAATAAAATATTCAAAGAAGAATTAAGAAAGATAGGAATAATCTATTAAATTGAGAGATAATAAATGAGATTCATTAAACTAATAATAAAAAAAATAACAGAAGTTTTCATTAAAATTTTATTTAAACTAGACAATAATTTAAGCGTAAGTAATATTTTTTTTAATCTACTTCATGATAAAGTAAAAAAAATTTCTTACAATAATATTGATTTAACTTTTTATACTCCAAATAAACTTATAAACTACAGAGTTGAAACATTTAAATCAAAAGAGCCTGAGATTTTACGTTGGATTGAAGATTTTAAAACCAATTCTATTTTTTTTGATGTAGGTGCAAATATAGGTTTGTACAGTTGTTATGCAACTAAAAAAAAAGATTGCAAAACTTTTAGCTTTGAACCTTCAGTCTTTAATTTGGAAAACTTGGCAAAAAACATCCATATAAATGATTTATCAAATAAAGTTACTATTATCCCAAACCCATTGTATAAAAATAAAATTATTTCTAAAATGAAAATGTCTAGTACTAATATTGGTGGTGCTATATCAACATTTGCAGAAGATTATACTTTTGATGGAAGTAAAATTAAAACAATTTTTTCATATAATCTTCCGGGACTGAGTTTGGATGAGTTAATTAGTGAATTTTCATTGCCGCCTCCCGACTATTTAAAGATAGATGTAGATGGCATAGAACACCTTATTTTACAAGGCGGAATCAAAACTTTAAAAAATTTAAAGAGTATTTTTATAGAAGTAAGTGAAAATTTTACAAAACAAAAAAATGCAGTTGATCATATTTTAAAATCTAATGATTTTGTATTCGACTCTAAATATAGTGATTATTCCATAAAATCAGAAAAGTTCAAAGATTGCTACAATCAAATATGGTTTAAAAAGTCATTATAATGTTAAAAAATAAAAATGATGTTGGAATAAATATTATGGGTCATGATGCATCTTTAAGCTATTATGATGGAGAAAATATTTTTGCAATTGATGAGGAAAGATTAACACGTTTCAAACACGATGGAACATCTATAAAAAAAAGTTTGGAATGTTTATCTAAATATCAACATATAAATAAAAATGATATAAGCTTTTCACTATGCTATGAGGATGAAAATTATTTCTCTAATCCAAAGTTTGTTTTGAGAAAAAAAATTGAAAAAAAAATAAGAAAAGTTTTCAAATTAACAGAAATTAAACAGCAAAAAGAAATTTTAGGTAGGGGCAAAATTAACTTTTTTTTTAAACTGCTTTTAAAAATCCCGTACTCTACCCATATTATTTATTTAATTATTGAGTACTTTTTGTTTAAAAAATTGAGAAAAAAAAATTTTAAAAGAACAATAAAAGATTATTTGGAAAATGATTTTAAAAAAGAAAAACTTGATATAAAAAATTTAAATTTTTATGACCATCATACAACTCATTGTGTGGGGGCATACTTTTTTTCACCATTTGAAAAATGTTTAAGTATATCTTTAGATTTAGTTGGGGATAGACATTTTTCAAAAGTTTTTTTTTGTGAGGCAGAAAATATTAAAGAAATAGCATCATCAAAAATATTTTTGAATAAAAGGAATGAGGTAATTTCGATTGGTAGAATATATGTTTTTTTTACTGCTTATTTAGGTTTTACGCCAAATTCAGATGAAGGAAAAGTTGAGGCATTGGCAGCATATGGTTCAAAAAAAAATAACAAGCTGTATGATTATTTAATTAAATCAACCATGGTGTCAAAAGATAATCAAATTATTATTGATGAAAATATAATTGATTTTCTTGAAAAGAATATTTCAAAATTTGAATTAGAGATTGGCAGAGAAAATATTGCTGCTGCTGTTCAAGGGTATTTAGAGGATTCAGTTTTGGCTTATGTAAAACAACTTATTAATCAATATAAAGTTAAAGATATTTGTTTATCCGGAGGTAATTTTGCAAATGTTAAGCTTAACATGAAATTATACGAAGAGTCTGGAATTAGAAATTTATATATTATACCTGCTATGACGGACAGTGGTGCTGGACTTGGTGCCCTGATTCTTAATCTAAGAAAAAAAAAATTAATCAACTATAAAACTTTTAAAGATAAAAAATATGTTATGCCTTATTGGGGTCCTCATTTTAGCAATGATGAGATAAAAAAAACTCTTAAAAAATTTGAGGATAAAATTATTATAAATGATGAAACAAATGATTTATGGCAAAAAAATTTTGCAAAATTAATAACCAATGGAAAAATAGGAGGTCTGTTTCAAGGAAGAATGGAATTTGGACCAAGAGCTCTAGGCAACAGAAGCATCATAGGTGATGCAAGAAGCTTAAAAACCAAGGAAAGAATAAATAGTGTTGTAAAAGGTAGACCAAATTTTCAACCTTTTTGTCCGTCAATTTTAGAGGAGGATAGAGAAAAACTTTTTGAACAATCATATAAAAATAAACACATGACTTGTGCTTTTAAAATGAAAAAAGAGTTTACAACTATTTTACCTTCTGCAGTTCATATAGACAATACAGCCAGACCTCAATTCGTTGAAGAAAAAGATAACGTAAATTATTATAAAATTTTAAGAGAAATTAAAAAAATTACTGGTTACGGAGTAGTTGTGAATACTTCATTTAATAAACATGGTAGAACAATGGTAACGAAACCAGAAGATGCTTTAAATGATTTTTTAGACTCAAAGTTGGACTTTATATGTTTTCAGGGAATATTCGTTTTTAAGAAAAACAACTAATGAAAC
>MDSZ01182496.1_pt1 | contig 13587 bp, 12 predicted proteins | sample 811201 | NCBI WGS metagenome assembly MDSZ01 (sample SAMN05326647, study PRJNA326480) | marine metagenome | isolation source: seawater | place: Indian Ocean: North | collected 2010
AAGGATTAAAAATAAATAATAAAAAAAATAAAAGTTTATTTTCAGGTTTTAAATTTAATATTCTGGAAATTTTTATTTTTAATAGAAAAATTAAAAATAAAATTGCGTATGTAATAAAACTAAAAATTATTAAAGTATCAATATCAATTATTTTACTTAAGAAACCTACAAAATATGGAATTAAAAATCTCTGAGCGTGATGATAATTAATACTTTCTGATGCATATGGAAAACTATTTGCTATTGATAAATAAAATTCTCCAGACCTTGCGGCAGAGTTACTTGAAAAAACTGAACCTACTGAATAGTCGTTTGTAAATATTACCAATAGTAAAGAAAAAAAAATTATAAGATTTATAGACTTATAGTTATTAAAGATATTTTTATTCATTTTTAAAAGCACATTCTGGAAGGTTTTTATAATTAAATTCGAATAAATAACCATTATAATAATTATTGGATCTATTTATTGGATTTCTAGTTGCGTGTGCTCCAACATCTTCTTTATAATAAACTAAATTTCCAACACAGTTCTCAATTCCCTCTAGGTATGGATCAACTCCATAGGTCAATAAATACTTTGGTTTTTTAGATCTAAATTCCTGCCAATAAACTTCATCAGAAAAATCTCCATTTTTTCTGGATCTTTTTATGTCTGGTATATACCTTAAAAGATCAACAGCCATCGTATTAACATCACTAAAATAAATAGATCTATGGTATGAAATTATACTTTCATCTTTTTGTAATTTATTATTTGACCATTTAAATAAAGCATATCCATCAGCATTTTTATTTAGAACATTCTCCTTTAAATTTTTAGTTAAAACTCCCGAAGACAAAGAAAAAACACTAAAAAGCAAAGCAAAAATTATGATTAAAATTTGACTTGCAAAAAATAATTTTAAATATTTATTTAAATTTATTTTAAGATTTATTATTTCAAATAATAATAATAGCCAAATTATACTGTCTAAAAAAAATCTTGGGCTTTTTTGACCAAATATTAAAATAATTAAAATTAAAAAAAAAACAGAAAATGATGGTAGTTTAACGTGTAAAAATTTTTTAAAGTTATAAAAGAAATAGAAAAATATTATAATACAAAAACCTAAAGTATTTGTATAATCCCCCAATCTGGATGGAATAAGCCACTCAACAACAGGTCTTGATGATCCAACTGCTTGTAAATAGTTGTGAAATTCACCCATAGCAGAAATATGAATTGGAAGGGGTGAAATAAAATATTGAAAAAAATTTCCTCCAAAATTTGTATACTTCCACACCATAGGAGGAAGTATAATTATCAAAAATACTATAAATGAATTTATAAAAAATTTATTTAGATTTTTAGTTTTCCATGAAAAATAAAATATCAACAATGAAAGCACAAAACTATTTACAATAAATGAAAATTTTAATTGAGTATTTATAGAAACAATTATAAGACCAAATAATATGGAAAGAGAATTATTATTAAATTTCTCACTATTTATAATTTTTTTAGAAAATATATAAAAAATTATTGAACTTGAGCATATTGCAAATAATTGAGGTTTGGCTGAAGAGACTAATGTCAAAATTAGAGGGGATGTAAGAATTAACAAAAACAAAAAAATAAATTGATTATTTTTATTTTTTAAGAATATTCCAGAAATACTCACCAATCCTAAAAATTGAATCACTGAAGAAAATTGTTCAGCTCCAAAAATAAGTCCAATGGCAATTAGAGTTTCTCCTGATCCAGCTAATCTCTGATGAAAATGCGTATAATCACTAGGATATAAACCCGATTGAGTAATTATTTTTGCTACCGTCATGTGATAACCTAATGAGTCCGAATTTGTTACTGGAGCAATAGAGATAAGAAATAATAAAATTAATATAGTTATAGTTGTTAATTTTAAATAATTTTTTTTATTTAATGCAAATAGATTAAATGTAAATTTATTTTTCTGTAAAATAACAATTAAAAATTTTACGACACCAAAGAAATATATAATTAATGAAATAAAAAATAATAAATTTTTATCTTTTCCAAAAAGTATTAGAGGATAAACAAATACTAATAAAAAATTAATTGATATAAAAAAGTATTGATATCTAATGTCTTTAAAATCACTAAAAAAAGAATTAACAACTTTAAATCCACAAAAAATTTCACCCAAATAATACAATCCAAAAATTAAGATGATGGTATTTATGAAACCTATGAAGGGATAATTTGTATTTATAATCTCTGATATAATCATAAAAAGTATTTTTTTATAAATTTTAAAAAATAATTACCTTAAAACTTTTTTCTTATATTTGTTAATTAGAATAAAATTAGTAAAAAAAGTTGGTAATATTATTTTAATAATAGTTTTTAAGAATTCTATAATTTTTAGAAAATATAATTTTTTTATATATTTAATATTACTATATTTTTTTAAGATATTTATATTTTGACTAAAAACGATTTGTCTATTTTGGTCCGATGACCCTCCACTGCTCACTTCAGCAATTACGTTTTTATATTTTTTAAAGTTGTAATTATTTATCAAGCATCTATAAAAAAAATCAAAATCTGCAGATAGATTATAATTTATGTTAAAAAAAAATTTTTTTAAAATCTCGCTTTTAGTTATAGAAGATTGATGACAAAATGGCATTATCACAGAATTTTTTTTAAATATTTTTCCCTGAATTAAAAATTTAAATATATTATTATTAATTATGGTATCTCCGAAAATTATATCTACGTTTTTTTTTTCAAATTTTTTTAATTTATTTACTACATTAGTGTTATAAAATTTATCACCACTATTCATAAATATAATCCAATTAGATTTAGCAGCTGATATACCTTTGTTCATAGCGTCGTATATGCCCTTATCTTTTCCAATAATGATCTTTGAAATTTTATTTTTAAATTTTAAGATTTCCTCAATAGAACCGTCACTACTTAATCCATCAACGACAATTATCTCTACATCTTTTTTATTTTGTTTAAAGCAAGATTTTAAAGTTTTTAATAAAGCCTTTTTTGTATTTAAAGAAACAATGACAATAGATAAAAATTTCTTTTTCATAAATTAATATAAATTTTGTTTTTTGATTTTTGTTAAATATATTTTTTTTAAATTAGAAAATTCTATATCAGACATTTGTTCCCTTGAATTAATTATTTTTTCGATACTTTTAAACTGAGAAATTGTCCTACAACCAAAAATGACCTTCTTTGAAAATTTACTTTTTTTTAAAAATAAAATTGAAAGTTTTGTAATATTAATTTTATTATTTTTATTAATATAATTTATTAAATTATAGATTTTTTTAAGTCTTCTTTTATTTAACCAATTGCTTCTATGATCATTTTTAGAAAAAATTTTTTTTTTATTGCTTAACAATCCTGATGCTAATGGAGATCTTATATAAATATTTGATTGAGATTTATAAAACTTATTAAAATATAATTTTTGATAAAGTAAGTTATAATCTAATTGAAATGTTTTAAAGTTATTTAAAAACTTTCTAGAATATCTGTAATCTTTACTAATACTAAGCCCATAGTTTTTAATTTTTTTTTTTTCCTTAAGTTCTTTCAAGAGATTTATAATTTTTTTTGAGTTTCTTATATTCCTTGGATTATGAAGAAAAAGAATGTTAATTGATTTTCTATTTAATCTTTTTAAACTTTCGTAAAAACTTTTTTTTAAAATATTATAATCAAATGATTTTTGTTTTTTAGAATTATTACCTATTTTGGTATTGACAATTATTTTTTTTTGGTTTGAAATTTGCCCAAGTATTAATTCAGATTTTCCAAAGCCATAATTTGGAGCGGTGTCAAATTCTCTATACCCTTTTTTTAAAAAATACTTAATTAGTTTTTTTGATTCTGAAATATCATATTTACCATAATCACCGCTCATTGGCCACGTACCTAATACAATCTTCATTTAGTAAATTTGTGGATATTAAATTTAATTTTTTTTTTAAGTCTATTTATTAAGTTCTCATATTTAGAATAATTATATCTATTTGGATTATATTTTTTATTCAAACTATCGTTTTCACAATCTATCCAGATTTTTTTATTTGCTGAAATTGCAAGGTAAAAAGCATTTCTTTGTCCAATTATTTTTTTTATTGGATTTACATCATGAAAAGCGAAATTATTTTGAACAGAGGCGATAACCCTATTTGTTATTGGTTTATAACTTTCAAAGATCTGAAGATCGTTTTGATTTTTTTCATATATTCTGTGCTCACCTCCTTGTAAAAACTTATATCCACCCAAAAAAATTAAAATTGAAATTAATCTTTGAGGATTATCTATATGTGGGCCACTTCCACCATTAAATAATCCATAATTTTTTTTTCCATAACCTACATCAAGTCGAGGGTAAAAAAAAAGACCATCATTTTTATTTTCAAAATTATTAATACCAAGAACTTCAGAAAGTTCGTACGGTTTAGAATGAAAATTTACATTTTTTTTAAAATCAACTTTTAACGAACCTTTGTCAAACTCCTCACTTAAATCCTCTTTAAATAAATCTATAAAAAATTTAAAAAAATCCTGGCTATAAACCCATTCATGGAATAATTTAAATGAATTACATTTGTTTAAAAAATCTTCATAAACTGAGTTACCAGATGTAGCATCCCCGTCCATTCTTCCAACTGTACTTTTGGCATTTTCAAATTTATGGGATAATGGATAAAAACTTTCTAATTCATTTACAAAATTTGTTTCAAAAAAATTATCAATTACAACATAAGAAAATGGATATTTTTTTTTTTGTTAAATTAAAATTTTTATTTACAAACATATCATTTTTCTTTTTATAATTTTATTTTAGTATTAATTATTTTTTTTTGCAGAAAGTTAGAAAGCTTATTTTGATTATTTTTGTATAATATTAAAGATAAAATTGGAATATATGTTACTTGCAACATCTAACTTAAGCAATTTCCTGATTTAATATAATATAATTAATGATAAACTATCGATATATCTTTGTAAAGAATATCTCAAATTTTTGGTAATTTGTTAAACTTTTGCAAAGATAAATTTTATTATTTATTGAAACTGTTTTAAAATTATTGAAAACCTTAAGAAATCTTATAATTGTAAATACTCATTATTTAAATTATGAAAAAATTTTTAAAAAAAAAAATTAAAAATTTTCTTGGGATAAATAAGCTATTAGAAATAAATGAAAAAAATATTTTATTAAATGGAAAAAATCTAATTAATAATAATATTATAAATTTTCCTGATGAAATAGAAAAACATGAGGTTAAAATATTTTCACAATCTGGTGAAGATGGAATAATTCAATTTATATTGTCAAAAATTAAATCAAAAAATAGGAGTTTTGTTGAATTTGGATGTGAAAATTATTTAGAATCAAATACTAGATATTTATTGTTTAACAATAATTGGAAGGGTTTAATAATTGATGGAGACATAAATAACATAAACGAGATTAAAGAAAGCTATTACTTTTGGAAACACGAATTAACAGCGGTTTCAAATTTTATAAGCAAAGAAAACATTAGAGAAATTATTAACCAATATGGATTTCAAAATAATCTTGGAATATTATCAATAGACATTGATGGAAATGATTATTGGATACTAAAAGAACTTAAAGAAATATATCCAGATATTATTATTTGTGAATATAATAGCCTTCTGGGAAGTAAAAATTCAATATCTCTTAAATATGATAAAAATTTTAAAAGAGATATTAATTCAATAAATAAAATCAATTATGGAGCATCAATTCAAGCTATTCATAAAATTTTAAAAGATGAATATATTTTGGTTTATGGAAATTCTTTCGGAAATAATGTTTTTTATGTGAATAAAAAATATAAAGAATTTATTAAAGAAAAAACTGTAGAAGAATGTTATAAAGAAATTTCTTTCAATGAATTAACTAATATAAAAAATTCACCTAAAGAATTTAATGAAAAAAAAAAATTGATTGATTTATCTAAATTTCAAGATGTCTGATAATTTAATAAAATTCTTAAATCAATTAAATATTAACTATCAAGAAAATAAGTTGGGAAAAGAAATCACATATGTAAAAACTGGTGGAAATATAAAATTTTTAATTAGGCCAAATAGCAAGGAACAATTTATTGAAATAATCAGATATTTTATTAAAAATAAATTAAATTTTTACCTTTTGGGTAAAACAACAAATACCTTAATGGATGATAACAAAATTTATAATTACATAATTCAAACTAATTTTTTAAAAAATTTTACAATTACAGAAACAGAGATTGAAGTTGAAAGTGGTCTATCGATGCCAAAACTTGCTCACATAGCATTAGCAAGAAATATAAAGGGATTTGAGTTAATTGAGGGAATACCTGGATCTGTTGGAGGTGGTATATTTATGAATGCAAGCAGTGGTTATGGTACTGTCAGATGTGCTATTTCTGATAATTTGGTATCTGTGAAATATATAGATAAGAATGGAGAAATTGTTACTAAAAAAAAGGAAGAATTAAATTTTACATTTAGAAAGTCTATTTTTCATGATGAACCTGGCTTTATAATATCTGCTAAATTTAAATATTCTAAAGGAGAAAGAGAGGAAATTTTTAAAAGAATGAGATCTTTTAAAAAAGTTAGATTAAAAATATTAGAATATAATAAGCCAAATTTAGGTAGTAACTTTTGCACATATGATATTTACGATGAGATAGCAAAAAATAATTATTTTTATGGAATAATTTATAAATTATTTAGAATTTTGAGATTATATAAATTTTTTTCGAATAAAACATTAAATTTATTTACAAAATTTTATTTTGGATGGCAAAATGATTTGCCTTACTCTGAAAAAACACTAAATTCTTTTAAAAAATATCCTCATAATTCTTCGGATGATTTAAAAAAATATATTAAGACAATACAAAAAATCACCAAAGATAAACTTAGATTAGAAATAAGACTAATTTAAATTTTATCTAAAAATTTATTACTATTTTTAATGAGTAAGTTAATTTTTAACACAAAACTTTCATTAAAGGTATTTTTATTTTTTAAAACTTCAAAAGTATTTTTATCTTGAAAAAAATTATCTTTAAGACCTAAATATTCAAGAATATTATACACTTTGTTGAAACTCCAATAATCTTTAAAATAAACAAACTTTTTTCTAAATTTGATGGAAAAAATTGTTCCATGAAAAGACGAAGTGAATACATATTTGCATGAAAATAAATAATCTACCCATTCAGAAGGAGATATTGCAGAAACAACATCACACCATTTGTTACTAGCTTGAGGTGTAAAAGTTTTGAGGTTGTTTTGTTTACAATAATCAGAGATATTTTTTGATGTCACTTCGTCAAAATAACCATAAACAAAAACATAATTTTTAAGAAACTCTATTTTTTTTTGATTAAAATCCCACATAAAGGTGGGGTCTAAAACCAATTCAGAAAAAACCCCTAATTCATCTAATATTTTTTTTGAATGAAAATCTCTTATTGAAATTGAATTAAAGGTTTTTAAATTTCTCAGAATTCTATCTTTAAACTCTGATATATCACTTGTTGCGCCAAAAGAGGTTGCATATGAAATTTTTTTATCACAATTCCAATTTTCTCCAAAAAAAGTAAAATCTTTTCCTCTATAAGGATTATTATAATTCCACATTTCGTCACTTCCAACTACTATCTTATCAAAATAAAAATTAGATATTTTTTTTTTTGAATACAATAATTTTTGAGGCTGATGGTTTAATGGCTTCATAAACCCTCTAATTTTTTTATACAATGAGACTGAATTTTGAATTTTTTTTAAATCAAATTTAAAAAAAAAATCTTTAAATTCCTTTAAATGGTACTTTAATGCTCTGTAATTAAGAATATAAACGTCATTTTTTTTTGACAAAATATTATAAAGAGAAAGAGTTTGTAAAACGCTTCCATAATTTACAGATTTATGTTCTGTTAATATTGCAACTTTAGATTTTTTCATATTTTTTTATAAATTTCTTCAATTTCATCAAGCGATTTTTTTCTTTGCAAACGAATATATGATTTATTTTTGAATAACAATTTTTTTTCATTTAGATAAGTTTTTTGATTAATAAATTTTGCAATTTTTTTAGAAAGATCTTTTGGATTATTAGTTGAAAAGTATATTGATCCAGCATTTTTCTGTTCAATATGTCCATTTATATTTGACAAAAAGATAAATTTATTAAGACTTCTCGCTTCCTCATTTAGAGTGCTCCATCCTTCATAATATGATGGATTAATCATTGCTATACAAGATGATTGGAAATATATTTTTTTCTTTTCACTTATATTTGATAAGATTTTTACTTCTTTATAAATTCCAAGTTCATGAATTTTTTTTTTTAATTTATCAAAATAATTTAAAGATCTATAATCTTTTTTGTTGCCTGAAAAAACAAATTGTAATTTTACTCCTATTTTTTTTAATTCTTTTATTGCTCCTAATACAACCATATGATTTTTATGAACCCAAAACTGTGAAGGAAAATATATGAATTTTTTTTTGATATTAGTTTTATTTTTTTTTTTAAATGTTTCTAATACCATTCTAAAAGGAATGATATTTTTTTTTAATTTATAATACTTTTTAAATTCTTTCTTAATCTGATCTGAACTTACAAAAATTTTATCTGTATTTTTTATTTCATCATTAATATAATTTTCTCTTTGTTCTAAAGTAGCTTTAGAAAAAAAATTGGGATAAACTTTATTTTGTAAATCTGGAATCCATCCAATTATTTTAATTTTTTTATTCTTAAAAAGGCGTCTGTGAGATAAAACATCAATTTTATTTTTTAAAAGTAAAAAATATAAGAAAATATTTTTATTAAAAATAAAATTAACAAATCTAGAAATAAAAAAATAAAGTGAATCTTTTTTTAAAAAACCTATTTCCACAACTCTGTTATTCTTCGTTATTTTGTTTTTAATAAAATTTATATCATCGGTAAAAATCATCAAATCTAGAGTGTGACTATTATTTAATAATTGAAGCAAATTTTTAAAATATGATATTCCTCCTCCCCAATTTATAAGTTCGTGTTTACATATTACAAAAGCGATTCTTGATTTTTTCATAATTATTTTGTAAATAGCATCCTTTAATTATAAATTAATCAAAAAAAAGATTATAAATTGAAATTTGCAGTAAATTTACCCCGAATAGGAAAACTAGAGAGAAGATATGTTAATGATACCATAGATTCTAACTGGTTATCAAGTAACGGCTATCATACAAAAATATTCGAACAAAAAATTTCAAAATATTTAAATAGAAAATATGCTATAGCCGTTCAAAGTGGGACAGCAGCGATACATGCAGCTCTAAAGGCTTTTGATATTTCTTCAAAAGACTCGGTTGTTACTCCAAACTATTCTTGCATCTCTAATTTATCCTGTATTAATCAATTAAATGCAAAAAAGATAATTGTTGAAATTGAAAATGAAACTCTAGGTTTGGATTTCGATGAACTTAAAATTGCCTGGAAAAAGTATAAACCCAAAGTAGTTCAATTAGTTCACGTTTATGGTCATCCAGCTAGAGATACATTAAAAATAATAAATTTCTGTAAAAAGAAAAAAATCAAAATTCTTGAAGATGCAAGTGAATCTCTAGGTGCTAAAATTGGTTCAAATAAAGTTGGAAGTTTTGGGGACATAAGTGTCTTTTCAGTTAGATCTGAAAAAATGATTGGATGTGGTGAAGGTGGTGTTATTTTAACAGATAACAAAAAGCTATTTGAAAAAATTAAGCTTATATGCTCGAGGCATGCTCCCTTCAGAGGCAAGAATGATCCTTACTGGAAAAAATATTATATTAATGGAGAGGGATATAATTATTTAATGCCTCATCTGTTAGGAGCGGTTTCTAGAGCACAAATGGAAAAGTTTGAAAAAGAAATTCTAAATAAAAAAATCAATGTTGGAAAAACTTATAGAAAAATTTTTAAAGATTCAGATCAATACCAATTTGTGCCAAAATTAATAAAAAATACTAAACCAGTTTTTTGGCTAAATGCAATATACTTAAAAAATCTATCGAAAAGCAAAATAAGAAATCTTGGATATTTTTTACAAAAAAAAAATATTGAGGTAAGGTCAGGTTTCTGGCCTTTACAAAAACTAGGTTTTTTTAAATCTTTTTACGTTAACTCACAGAAAAATTATGTAACTGATAAAATTTTTGAAAAAATATTAGTTTTACCATCTAATTCTAATTTAAAAGAAAAAGATATTAAATATTTAAAAAAACAAGTTGATTTTTACTTAAAAAATAATCTTTAAGATTACCATTTTATTAATTAAATTTCTTTTTGAAGCTTAATTTTTAAATTAGTAAATTTTACTTGCAAAAACTTTAGAAAATTATTTGAATTTTTATTCCAATCGCTCAAAGATAAAACAGGTGTATAAACAGCTTGTAACATCAGTCTAAACTTATTTTCAGCTCCAATATAACCACCTTTGTGATAAACTTTTGAAGTATCAATATATAATGTATCTCCAGGTTTACCAGCTAGCTTCGAAATCTTATTTTCATCTTTTAAATAATCTACCACTCTTTGATCGTCTACTCTGAATTTATTCCATACAGATAAAGATTTGTCTTTTTTCTTTTTAATATCTATCTTAAACTTTACGTTCTCAGAAATGTATTCATTAGAAATAAAATAAAACATTCCACAATCTTCACTCAGTTTGGTTATAGGTATAAAAATTTTTATTTGATCACTTAAACTGTCACTATCTCTATGCCACATTTTTGGACCTTCATTTGGAGTATTATTAGAATTGTAAAAATTATAAAGCAAATTAACGTTTCTAAATACAACTTTCGTTTTAAGCATGCTGGATATTTTTTTGACTAAGTCTTCTTGAGAAAAACAATGCAAAATATCTTTTTGAAGTTCATTTGATAATTTATTAAAAATATCAATTTTATAATTTTTTGGGTTATTATATATTAAATCTTTTGACATCTGAGATAAGTCTAATTTCGAAGTACAAAAAGATAATATTTTTTCTGCTAATTTTATATTTTTAGTATCATTTTTATCTAAATAATAACCTTTTTTATCAAAATCATCATTAAATGATTTTTTAAAACTCCTAAAATAAAAAATATTATTTGGAGTATTTATAAGTTTGTTTATAATTGAATATAATTGCATGAAATAAATATTATATTGTATTATTTTTATTTCAAAGAAATTTTATAAAACTAATCTTAATATTTACAATGGAAAAAAAAATTTGTTTAATCATAGCATCAAATAAAGATGACCAATTAAACAGAGTGTTAAATAATTACACTTTTTTGATAGATCATTTAATAAATAATTTTGGTGATATTGATGTTGTTGATTTAAGTTTTTTTTTATTAAAAAAAAATCAAAAACCAAATATTAAAAATCAAGTTCTACAAAAAAAAATAAATTATTTTTTTTTTAAAAAAAAAATTGAGGTCTATAAATTTTTTAGAGGCAAAAACTATATTTGTATAAATAATTTAGGCTTTGGTTTTAATTACTTTTATATTTGGTTTTTATTGAATTTTTGCAAAGTTAAAATTGTAAATATACAAAATGATCAATTAAGAATGTTAAACGAGCAAAAAAAGTTTAAAAAAAATAAATTTCTATTTATAAATAACTTGTATGTTTACAGATTATTAGTTTTATTAAGGGTCTTTCCAAAAATTGACGTATTATTTACATCTTCTAACGAAATTGTTTATAATATTAAAAATGGATTATCTTATAAAATAGATAATCTGATCAACTATAAATTTTTTTCACTTGTTAAAAAGTTCTATTTAATCAATATTAAATTTTATGAACACAAATTAAAGTTAGATCAAAACAAAAATGCTATTGTTTTTATAGATACAGCCCCTTTTGATCATCCTGCACTTACTTCTTTTTCAAAAGAAAAAATTTTAACTGAGAACAGAGAAAAATATTATAAAAATCTAAGGCTTTTACTTAAAAAGTTAAGTGATTTAACTCAAAAAAAAATTTTAATATGTCTTCACCCCAAATATAACCTCAAGTATATAAAACAAGATTTTTTAGATATTGAATGTTTAATGTATAAAACCTACGAAAGTGTAATTGAAGCAGATACAGTAATTTTTTCATCAAGCTCGATGATAACTCTAGCAATGATTTTAGACAAAAAAATCATACAGATTAACAGTAAATATTTTCCAAATTATTTCAAAAGTGAAATTAATCATTGGAAGAATATATTTAATTTTGTAGATTTAAATATAGACAAAGAATTAAGTGATGATAACTTAATTAAAATTTTGTCAGAAAGCGATTTAAATACTAAAAATTATCATAAAATTAAAAAGTTAATGATACATGATAAAACAGTTAGTCCATCTTCACAAATAGTTAACGTTTTAAAAAAAATATGAGTCAAAGCTGTATAATTATTCCTGCTCGTTTCAATTCGAAAAGATTATACGGGAAGCCTTTGATAAAAGTAGATGGAGAATATCTAATATTAAAAACTATTAATAAAATCAAAAAAATTTTTGATGAAAAAAATATATATGTCTGCACAGATAATAAATTAGTTAAAGAAGTGGTGAGAAAAAATTCAAATGTGAATACTATTTTTTCTAATAGAAAATGTATTAATGGAACAGAGCGTTGTTCATATGCAATTGAAAAAATTAACACTAAATATAAATTTTTTATAATAGTTTCATGTGATATGCCTTTTTTAAATGCTAAAATTGTTAAATTTTTAGAGAATAAAATGAAAAAAGAAAAAAAAAATATAGATGGTTTAACTATACATACTAAGATTAAAAATGAAAAAATAGCAAAAAACAAAAATATTGCTAAAGTAGTTCTAAGTAAAAATAATCGAATTTTATATTTATCTAGAAAACTTATTCCTGATAACAATTTTTCAAAAAATAAAACTATTTTCTTTAGTCATCACGGATTAGTAATGTTAAAAAAAAAGGTATTAAAAAATTACAAAAAATTAAAAAATACGAAACTTCAATTAGCTGAAGATAATGAATGGCTTAAATTAATTGAAAACGATTTTATCTTAAAATCATATTTATATTCTAAAATTCAACCAGAAATTAATACTAAGAAAGATCTTAAAGAATTTTTTCCCTTAAAATTTAAACTAATCAATAAAAAGTCTGTTTAAATATTTATTTTTAATTTCAAAATTAACATCATCTTTGCTTAAAATAGGTACCTTGGGGCTTCTATTACTTGGTACAACAGTATATAAAAATACTAATACTAATCTTCTATAATTAATAGGATGATAACCCTTATGAATACCAAAAGTGTTAGCAATGAAAGATTTTCCTTTTTTACCTTTGATTTTTTTAATTTTTTGCTTTCCAAAATGATTTATAATATTTTCATCTGAAAATCTTTCTCTTTTATAAAACGCATTTAATTTATGTGAACCTTCAATGAACTCATGCGGTCCAGAGTTATTATCAACATCAGTAAGGTATGTAAAAACTTTAACGAAATTCATAGACTCATAATCTCT
>MDSZ01005677.1_pt1 | contig 13586 bp, 14 predicted proteins | sample 811201 | NCBI WGS metagenome assembly MDSZ01 (sample SAMN05326647, study PRJNA326480) | marine metagenome | isolation source: seawater | place: Indian Ocean: North | collected 2010
AAACAAAGCGAAATTTATGATGTTTCAGGGGCAGGTGATACATTTCTATCTTATTTGGTTTTTGGTTTTATGTGTGGATTAGATATAAAATATTCTATAACGTTAGCAAATCATGCATCTTTTTATGCAATTTCAAAGTCTGGAATTTCATCGATAAAACTGAGCGATTTGTGAAAAAGAATTATTTAATAGGCTTCACTAATGGATGCTTTGATCTTTTGCACGAAGGTCATATAGATTTTTTAGAAAAAGCAAAAAGAAAATGTAATTATTTAATTGTTGGAATTAATAGTGACAAATCAATCAAGAAAATAAAAGGTAAAAAACGTCCAATATTAAATCTAAAACAAAGAAAAAAAATAATCAAATCAATCAAATATGTTGATAAAGTAATAGTTTTTAATCAGGAAACTCCAATTAATCTTATTAAAAAAATTAAGCCAGATATCATTTTCAAAGGCAGTGATTACAAAAAAGAAAATGTTGTTGGTTACAATTTTCAAAAAAAAAGAAATAAATCAGTTAAAATTATAAGTCATATTAATAATGTATCAACAACAAAAATTATTAATAAATTAACTAAAAAATTTAAAATTTAAAAATAAATTTATTGAAAAAAGAAAAATATATAATCCAACTAACAAAATTATAAAAGTAGAAATATAATTATGTCTCAAATTTTTATTGTCTTCATAAAGAACATTAAAAAACTCTTCACATATGTTTAACTCATCATTTGTAAATATCTTATAATCAGGAACTTCTAACATATTACCCTTCTTGAGGTTATTTGTATGATCTGAAAAATAGTTTCCATTTTTTAAATTAAATAAAATTTCTTTCATATCATTTTTTAAAATATCACCATCAACTTTTCTGCTATCATAAACTTTAACTTCAATTTTTCTGTTTGATAATGGAAATATGCTATAATTTTCTTTAAGTAATATAAAATTCATAAAGCTGCTCTTTTGCCATTTTCGATACTTGATCCCATCACCAAATATGGCTTCTTTTGGGTATTTGTCTTTTTTGTTCAAATAAGATTGAATAGAATAATATGCTGCAAACATAATATCTGTCTCATCTGAACAGATATATATTTTTTCATTAAAATTATAAATTTTTGAAGATAATATTAAAGTATATGTGTGTTTTTCTTTATCATATATCGATATTATTACTAAAGTTAAAAAAGTTATAAATAAAGATGTTATAAAAATTTTTATGTTGTAAAAAAACCTTATCATTATTTTTGTATGAAATTTCTACATATTAACAAGAAGTTAAGCGTATCTTTTTTTTTCATTTTTCTTATATCAATATTTTATTTAAACATTCTCAATGAAAATTATGAATATTATTTTTTTAATAGTAAAAATAATATCTTATTAAAATATTTAATATTAATCTTACTGTTTTTTATATCATTTTTTTTATTCTATAAAGAAAAACAATATAAAAATAAAATTTTTTATTTAGGTTATATTTTTTTATTTCCATTTTTAGTGAATGGGATAATTGGAATTATTTTTTTTTCCAAAGGTATTCTATGCTTATTCATCTCTTATTTACTCTATAAATGCTTAAATGACATCTATATTTATAAAGTTTTAGAAAAAATTAGTAGATTTATACTTTTACTTTTTTTTTCAATTTATTTTACTGCTAAAATATTAGCTATAAACTCTGAAACCTTTTTTTTTGATTACGCAATTAATCACAATAAAGATTTAGCAATAATTGTAATTTTTTTATCTTATTTAGTTATTCAAAAAAAAAATTTTAAAGATTCAAAATTGGACTTTTGCCTATTAACGTCTTGTAATTTAATTTTTTTATATTTTAACAAATCAAAAACGTTATTTTGTTTATTATTAATTTTAATTTTATTAAAAACAATTAATAAAAAATATACTATTAATATCTTTATTATTTCATTTATATTAATTTTTACTTCAAGTTTATTTTTGGTTAACAAATCAAATAATTATAATAAATTTGAAAATTTATTTTTAAGTCTTGATCAAATTACCTCATTAAGAATCAGTAGAATGCTTTATCCATGTGAATGGAGTGAATATAGGTACTTTAAAAGCAGATCTTATCAAGACATGATCAACAATGATAATGCTTATAAAAATTGTCCTTATAATAAAAATGATAAAGTAACTTTATTACCCATGCATTTTTTAAATTATAATTTTGACTACTACTTAGATAAAAATTTATTAAAAAATTCAAAAAAAAATTATTTTTTTAAGCTAAATAATATTTCAAGAGATTATAATCTTGATAATTCTTTTGCAAAATACTTATATTTTAATGGATTATTTTTCTTTGTTATTTTTGTGATAGTAGTTGTAAAATTACTGTTATTTTTGTCAAAAAATTCAAAAGAATCTGAATTAATAATTTATATTATTTTGGGTTTGACTTATTTTGTTTTACACAGTGGATTATTTGCTCCTGGGAACTTACTGGCTTTATTATTGAACGCTTTATTATTTCAATCATTTTACTCAAAACAAAATGTTTAAAATTTCAGTATTAACTTGTACCAAAAATAGTGAAGATACAATTTTAGACACAATTAGATCTGTAAAGGCGCAAAATTATATTAATTATGAACAAATTTTTGTAGATGGTGGATCTACTGACAAAACATTAGAAATTTGCGCTACTGCTTTCAATTCAAAAATTTTCATTAAACCAGAATTAAATTTATATGAAGCCTTAAATTTTGGATTATCCAAATGTAGTGGTGATATTATTTATATACTTCATTCAGATGATCAAATAATCTACGACGAATTATTTACAAAAATTTTGGAAATATTTGCAAAATTAAATGTTGATGTGATTTATTCAAATATAATTATGAAAAGAAAAGGTAAGTTATTTAGAAAATGGAACTCTAAAAAATTAGAAAAAAGTGATATTGAAAATTTTATTTTCCCAGCTCATACTTCCTTGTTTTATAATAAAAAAGTATTTAAAAAAATTGGGTTATTTAATACAAAATATAAAATAGCTAGCGACTTTGACTATTTAGTAAGGTTATTCGGTAATAGTGAAATCAAAAAATACTTTTTTGATAAAACCACATTGTCAATGAATTATGGGGGATTATCTACAAAGTCAATTAAAAATATTTTATTTCAGAACTATGAAAATTTAAAAATAATAAAAAAAAAAAATAGCAATATACTAAAAATAATTACTATCTTTTCATACAAAATTATAAATAGAATTAATCAATTTTTTTAAAAAAATGAAAAAAGTATTAATCACTGGAAATAGAGGCTATATAGGCTCCCTTTTATGTAAAAAACTAAAAAAAGAAAATTTCTTTGTAAATGGTGTGGACACCAATTGGTTTACTAAAAAAAATAAATATCCAGAATTTGTAGACCATCAAATAAATTGTGATATTAGTAAGCTTTCAATTTTAGATCTTAAAGATGTAGATTATATAGTTCATCTTGCAGCAATTAGTAATGACCCAATGTCAGAGGAATTTAAAAATGAAACATATAAATTAAACTTTTCTCACTCAAAATTATTATATAAATTAGCAAAAAAGGCTAAAATAAAAAAATTTATCTTTGCATCTTCATGTAGCTTATACGGATTAGCTGATAAAAAATTGAAAAATGAAAATAGCGCATGCAAACCTCTAACCAATTATTCAAAATCCAAATTTCTTTTTGAAAAATATTTATTAAGTCAAAATGATAAAGTTTCAAAAGTTATTTTAAGGTTTGGAACAGCGGCAGGGATTTCACCAAATTTTAGATTAGATCTAGCAATAAACAACTTAATTTTTTTCGGTCTAAAAAATAAAATTATTAAAGTTTTAAGCAATGGTAAACCTCACAGACCGTTTATAGATACAGAAGATATGTGTAAATCAATAATTTTCTTTTTGAAAGAAAAACTCAAAAAAAATGCAAACGTTTACAATATAGGAATAAATTCAAATAATATACAAATAGTTAAATTGGCAAAAATTATTTCAAAAAAATTAAATATACCATATAAAATAAATGAATTGGCAGATGATGACGAAAGATCATACAAGGTTAATTTTAATAAGATAAAAAAAAAATCTCCAAAACTTGTTAAAAATTTTAAATCGATAGATAAAATTGTAGAAGAAGTTTCTGAATTTATAAAATCAAAAAATTTTAAATTTAAAAATTCTTATTTCAGACTAAAGTATTTGAAGAAAATATATAAAAGAAAAAATAGAAAATTAATTTGAAATATTTATTTAAAATATCACCCCCAATTTGGCCAGTATTCGTATATGAATTTTCAATAATAAAAAAACTTATTAAAAATAAAAATAAACTTTTAATTTGGGTTTGTTCTGGGGATAAGAAAAAAATTTCGTTTTGCCATGCAAATCCTGAGATGTCAAAAGTAATTTGTCTGGCTTGTAAATCAAAACTAAAAAATGCATTGAAAGAAATACAAGGGAATTACGAAATTTATCAGGACATAAATAAAAACAAAAAATTAAAAAATAAATTTGAAAATTTTTTAAAAAAAAATAAATCGAAAAATTTGAGTAATATTAACTATAAAAATATTGATTTAGGAAAGGGTGTAGAGAGTACTTTATATACTTATTTTAAAAGTAAATATGAAATTTATAAAAATAATTCTTTAAAAAATTTATTACTTGAGGAGGCATTTTATATTTTAGATACAATTATCGAAATAAAAAAAAATTATAATTTTTCTGATACCTATCTCTTTAATGGAAGACATTACAATTATCGACCTATTTTAAAGTATCTTTCAAGTTTAGGTGATAATGTTTATTGTTATGATGTTAGTAATTATTCAGAAAGGCTAATAGTTTCAAAAAATGAGTATCCTCATAATTTAATTTCAAGGGCACACAGCCTAATTAAAATAAAAAAATTAAAAAGTAATAAAAAGTTGATAAAAGCTGGTAAAAATTTTTTTAATAAAAGATTTAAAGAAAATAGAAGTAATAATTTAATTGATAACTATGAATTTTCTCAAAATAAATCTCTTCCAAAAAATTTTGATAATTCCAAATTAAACGTCACTTTTTTTAATACAGCATTATGGGAGTTCCAATCAATTATTGAAAATGAAAAATATTACTTATTTAAAAATGATTGTGAACTTTTAAAATTTTTAAAATTTAAATTTAAAAAAGAGAGAGATATTAATTTTTATTTTAGATGTCACCCTAATATGGTTAATGAAAAGCATTATCTTAAAAAAATTAGCGTTATATTGAATAATTTTAATAATCTTGAATTTATTCATCCAGAAAGTGAAATAAGTACAAAAGAGCTAATAAGAAACTCAGATTTAATTATAAATTTTGGTTCCTCCGTATCTATTGAGGGAGGCTATTATGGAAAAAAAATTATTACTTTGGCGCCTAGTATTTTTTTAAACTTTAGTTTTCAAAAAATATTTAATTCGAAAAAAAAATTAGTAGGTTTTATTAATAATATTTTAAAGATGAAAAAACAAAAATTATTAAAATTTGATAAAAAAATTTTTAATAATGCAATTTTAGCAGCTGGTTGTGCCTATAACGAAGGTTTGCATTTTAATAATGTTAAAGTTTTAGACAGATATAAGCAAGTTTATTTAACAAACAAAAAAAAAATTATATTGAAACCATCTACTTTTTTTAATTTTTTTTATTTGTCATTAATGTCTTTTAAAGCATTAAAAAGATTAATTAACTTTACATTTATAAATTTTAATTTATCAATAAATAAACTATTAACTTATATTAAAAGATTAAAAAATATATAAATCAGCCATTATGATAAATGATGTAATAATTCAAGATCTTAAAATTATACCTGATGAACGAGGATCAATAATGCATATGATAAAAAATAAAAATAATGATTTTGTTTTTGGTGAGATATACTTTTCTACTTCTTATCCAAATGTTATTAAAGGATGGCATGAGCATACCAAACAAACACAAAATTATGCAGTAATTAAAGGCATGATAAAGCTTGTTTTGTATGATAATAGGGAAAATTCTTCAACATACAAAAAAATTCAAGAAATATTTATTGGTTCTAAAAATTATAAGCTAGTTACTATACCCCCAGGTATAATTAATGGTTACAAAAATATATGTAACGAAGAAGTGATAGTAGCAAACTGTAGTGACCTTCCTCATGATGATAGTGAAATGCTAAGATATGATCCTCTTAATAGTTTTATTCAATATGACTGGGATATAAAAAATAGGTAATGAAAAATAAATATAACTACAAAATTTTAGATTGTACATTAAGAGATGGTGGTTACTATACAAATTGGACTTTTGATAGATATCTAGTTGAAAGGTATTTACAAACTCTAAAAAGAAATAAAATAAACTATGTTGAAATTGGTTTTAAATTCTTAAAAAATGAAAAATATATTGGTCAATTTGGCCATGTAAATGAAAAATTAATAAATTGGGCATGCAGTATAGCAAATAATAATTATGGGGTTATGATTAATGCTTCTGAATTTAAGAACTTTTCAAAGTTTAAAATAAAAGAAAAAATAGAAAAAAATTTTTTACCAAAAAAAAAATCAAAGATGAAGTTCGTAAGAATAGCATCTCATATTAGTGAAGTATCTACAGTAAAAATCTTAGCAAAAAATCTTAAAAATTTAGGGTATAAAGTTTTTGTAAATTTAATGCAAATAACAATGATTGAGTATGATCAATTCGCAAATTTTTACAAGAATTTAAAACCATATTTTGATACATTTTACGTAGCTGACAGTCTAGGATCACTAAGAGATAAAAATAAAATAAAAAAAATCTGCTCTTTTTTAAATAAAGAAAAAAAAGAATTTGGTATACATGCCCATGATAATCAAGGTTTAGCTTTAACAAATACTCTAGAGTTTAAAAAATATGGAGCCAAGTGGCTCGACTCAACAATGCTAGGGATGGGTAGGGGTCCAGGAAATGTAGATACTATTAAACTAGCAAAAAGTCTAAAAAGAAGAAATAATAATTTTAATGCAACTAAAAAAGATTTTAATTTGTTAAAGAGAAATTATAGATGGGGAAAAAATATTTACTATAAATTAGCAGCAGAAAATAAAATCCATCCAACATATATTCAGGAAATTTTGGGCTATAAAGATCTTAAAAAAGAATTTATTTTCAACTATATAAAATATCTAAAAAAATATCCTACACATCACTATTCAACTTCAATTTTAGAAAATGCAATTTCCTCTATTAATGATAGTGCTCAAAATTTATTTAAATTAAAATTAAAAAGTTTTAAAAATAAGGACATACTAATATTGGGTTCCTCAGAGAGTCTATTTCAAAAATATTTTATTGAAGTTGAAAATTTTATAAATAAGAAAAAACCTATAGTTTTGTCACTAAATTTTGGCAAAGGTATATTTGAAAAATATATAAACTTTTATATTACCTCGCATTTAAATAGGGTTTTTGCAAATGAGCAAAATATAAAAAAAAATCTAAAAAATGTTATTATGCCTTTCAAACCAAAAATTCTAAATAAATTGTCAAAAAAAATAATAGTTTATCCATTAGTTATAAAAAAAAATACCTTTAAGCATAATAAAAAAAATTGTGTTCTTCCAAACATGTTGAGTTTTTCTTATGCAATAGCAATTTCAAAATTTATTAATTCAAAAAATATTTATTTAGCTGGTTTTGATGGATATTTAAACAACAAAGATATAAGAAAAAACTTTGAGATGTCTAATACAATAAAAATCATAGAGAAATCTATAAAAAATAAATTTATATCTATAACACCATCAATTTACCCTATTGAAAATATCTCTTCAGAATTCTTTTTATAATTTTTTTTTCTTAAAAAATAATTTTAATTTATCTAAATCTTTGCAATGGTCTAAACACATCCAAGTCTTGTTAAATTTATAGAAATTTACTTTATTATCCTTAATATATTTATTAATGAATTTTCTTTCAAATGATATATTTTTATTTTCAATAAATTTTAACATATCAGTATTTATTACAAAGTATCCTATATTAATCCAAAAATTATTTAATTTTATCTTTTCATAAAATTTAAATTTTTTTTTCGTCATATTTAGGTATAAAATTCCTTTATCGGGTGTAAATGGATAGCATGTTAATGTAATTTTTTTTTTTGATTTTTCGTGATGTTCTATTAATTTTTTAAAATTAATATTTGCAATCCCATCACCATAGACTACAAAAAAAAAACTTTTATTTATAAATTTCTTTACTTTATAAATTCTAAGTAATGTATTACTATTTTTTCCAGTATTTACAAATTTGATATTATTTTTTTCTTTTATATTTTTACTAACTAAACTTTCGGCAACTTTCACTCTGTGGTCACAACAAATTATAAAATCTTTGTAGTTAAATTTGTTAAAAGATTGAATTAGTTTCTCAATAATAGAGTATTTATCGACTTTGATAAATGGCTTTGGAATATCTTTGTATTTTTCCCCTAGTCTTTTACCTTTTCCGCCAGCTAATATAATTATTTGCATTTATTTTTTTTTAGATATTTAAAAGTATTTAAAATTCCACTTTCAAAACTGGTTAAATTATATTTATATTTATTATTTGATTTAAAAATTAATTGAAATTTTTTCATATTTGGTTTTTTACCTAAAACCTTTATATCAATTTTTTTTTTTTAAATATCTTTCGCCTACAACTTTTACTTTAGTTGCTATGTCTATCAAACTATTACTTTCAAAAGATCCTAAGTTTATGATTTTATAACCTTTAAAGTTCTTCAAAACCTTAATTATTATCCTGCATAAATCATCTATATAAATAAAATCTCTTTTAAAAAATCCATGAGACTTAATTATAATCTTACTTTTAATAAAAGCACTTTTTATAAAGTCATTAGTTACATTTTTAAATGAACTTTCCCTTTCCAAGTGTGGTGGACCATAAGAATTAGAAACTCTAAAAATTAAAGAATTTATAGAGTTTTTATTTGAAAAATATTTAAGATAATCTTCACACAAAATATGAGTTAGACCATAAATATTTTTTGGATTTGTAGATATTTTTTCCGATGAAATTATTTTATTATCACCATATACTTGTAATGTTGATAGATATATCAGTGTTTTTAGATTAGATTTTATTGATTTATTTTCTAAAATTTTACAAAGACTGTAAAAGTTAACTTGTAAACTTTTTGATATATTTTTTTCGGACATATTATGATCAAGCGAAGTCAAAAAAAAAATATATTTTGGTTTAATATTTTTAAATTTTTTTAAATCAAAATTCTTAGAAAAATCTATATTTATGTTTTTAATATTTTTTAATTTATTTTTTTTTGATACATTTATTACTTCAAAATCATTTTTTAAATATTTAATTAATTTACTTCCAATAAAGCTTGATCCACCAAAAATTATTATTTTATCTTTTTTGATAGGCATTTTATTTCATATGTGAAAATATTTTTACTACCGCTATGATAAGAATTTCCAGTAATTTTTAAAAACATTTGATGAAATAGTTCATAAATCCTAATTACTAAATATCTGATAATTTTAAGTGGATAATTTAATTTTGATGTTGCATAAATATCTAAAAATTTAATATTTTCAAATCCATTTTCGGATAATAGATAAAATAAACTTCCAGATGTAAAAAGGAATTCATGCGTAAAATCTTCATATCTCCAATAAACACCTGTCAAAGACTGAGCATTTGGAACAATTGTTAGAAGATATTTTTCATTTTTTAACATATATTTTAAGTTTGATAAAAAAACCTTCATCTCATTTTTTTTCTGATGTTCTAAAACATGACTAATAATAATTAAATCAAATTTATTTTTATAATTTTCTTTTTCCTCATCTAAATTATTCACTTTAATAATATCGATGCCATTTTTTTTCCCTATTTGAATTGCTTGATCCGAATTATCCATGCCAACAATGTCTATATTTTTTTCTTTGAGTGCTTTTACAAGTTGGCCAATACCACATCCAAAATCTAGTATCTTTTTAATATTATTGTCTTTAATTATTTTTAAAATATAATTTGGTACTTTATAATTTTTATAAAAGTTTTCATTTATATTTCTTAATTTAAAGTAGTTATTGTAAGTCATTATTGATGTGTTAATTTCATTAAAGATGACACTTAAAAAATTGCCAATTTTAATACTATGTTATAACAAATTAAACAATTTAAAAAAAGTAATTTCAATCATTAATGATTGTAAATATTCAAATGTATACATTTCTTTGGACGGTCCACACTCAAATCAAGATGTTAAAAGTTTAGATGTTCACAAATATATTTTTCAATTAAAAAAAAAAAAAAAATTTAGATTCAAAATAAATAAGTCAAATAAAGGTTGTAAAAAAGCTGTCTCAGATGGGATAAATTGGTTTTTTAAAAACGAAAGGTATGGGGTTATTTTAGAGGAAGATTGTATACCAAGTAAAAGCTTTTTTAAATTTTGCTACTTCTTGTTAAATAAATTTAAATATAATAAAAAAATAGGACACATATCAGGCACAAATCCTCTAAGAAAATTTAACAATAAATATAGTTATTTTTTTTCAAACTATGGAGGTGTTTGGGGTTGGGCAACTTGGAGGGATCGTTGGAAAAAATATGATTTAAATATGAAAGCATGGCCAAACTATAAAAAAATTAAAATTTATAATAAATCAAATAACTTAATTGACTTCCTCTTAAGATATTATCAATTTTCTAAAACATACAAAAAAAAAATTGATACTTGGGATTATCAGTGGTCATTTGCAAAAATTAATAATAATTATTTATCAATTATTCCCTCAAGAAATTTAATTACAAATATGGGATTTAATAAAATGGCAAAGCATACTAAACAATTAAATAATAATTTTTCAAAAATACATAGATATGAAATTAAATTTCCATTAAATCATAACAATAAAATTCAACATTGTAATAATTTTTATAATAGAGTAGTAAAAAAAAGAGTTATAAATTTAATTAATAAACACATAAGATGGGTAAAATAAAAAAAAAAACTTTTAGATAAAAACTTTAATGGTTCTAGCTTACAGATTGAGTTAAATAAAGAACCAAGTGAAAAATCGAAAAAGGTAATCCATTTATCATTTAAAAAAGTAAGAATTGAATTAACCAAAAAAGAATTTTTCGAAATTTCAAGTTCAATATTATTAGCCGAAAGAAATCTAAAAATATTAAAAAAAATTAAATACTAAATTGAATAACTCAATCCAAATCTCAGAAATTTTCAGTAACTTTAATCAAAATAATATTGATTTTATAATACTTAGAAAACATGAGCTAATATTCGAGAATATTGAAAATAATGATATAGATTTACTGGTTTCATCTTCAGATTTAAAAAAAATAATTAATATATTCAGAAATAAAAAATTATTAAATTATACTGATAACAAATTTAGCAATGTATATCTTTATGGAGCTAAGCCTCATAAACACTTTTATAACAAAGAGCTAAATATAAACTTTGATGTTTCTTTAGACATTTCATATAAAAGTATAAATCAAAAAGAATTTATCCCAATCAATGATTCAGACTTAGATTATATTTGGGAAAAAAAAATCAAAATTCAAAAAGAGAGTTTTTATTATTTTCAGATGGATGATAATTCACAATTAATTCATCTAATAAATCATTGTATATTTAATAAAAATAATTTTTCAGATTACTATAGCAAAAAAATCATTCAATTATTAGACAATATTGATGAAAAAATATTTTTTAAAATGTTAGAGACTACATTTTATAAATTTAGTAAAAAATTATTTGAACTTTTAAAAGCCCATAAGTTTGAAGTAATTTTTGAAGATTATTTATCATTTAAGGAGTATTGAAAAAGTAATGAGTAACCCAGGTGTAATCGTACTTGATAATTGTAAGAAAAATCTATTTCAAAAAATTTTTAATAGAAACTCTTTTAGATATGTTCAAATTGAAGATAATATTGGTGAAGCAATACATATTCATTTTGATGATTTTAGAATTGAATTGACGTTAGAAGAATTTTTTCAATTTTGTGACTCTCTGAAAGAAACATTAAATAATTTAGTAAATGTCAAAAATTTTAATATAAATCAGATTGACCCATTATTTTTCAGATATGCTTCTAAACACATTGATGATTTAAAAGAAATTGAAATAGTAGATATAAATAAAACAAACGTTAGATTTTTATTAAATAACAACAAATATAAGCTTTATACTTATAAAAAATTTGATCAAATTTCTCCCGAAGATTTATTTAAAAAAAATAATGAAGTAAGAAATTACAAATTTTCTGATAAATCTATTAACCAAACTTATTTTGAAAAAAACATTGATGAGGATTTTAAACCAATAATTGATGAAAATTATGTAATTAGAGATGGTAAACATAGATTATATACTTTATTAAAAAAAAAAGAAAGCACACAAGCGTACTTATGGAAATTTAACAAAAAAAACGTTTTTAAAGTTAATCTTATTGTGTCTTCACTAAAAGAAATCCTGGTTAGATTGATTATATTTTTAGCAAAAAAAAAAAATAGGTTGTTTCAAATTATACAAAATTTTATAGAGAAAAAATTTAGCTTATGATAATTTTATAGATATATAAGAAGTAAATATGAAAAAAAAGGCTTTAATTTTCGGTGTTACAGGTCAAGACGGTGCTTATTTATCAAAATTTTTGTTAAAAAAAAATTATATTGTTTATGGAATTAAGAGAAGAAGCTCCTCTTTGAACACTAGCAGAATTGACGACATTTATGAAGATTGGAATAAAAGTAATAAAAAATTTATTTTATATTATGGAGACGTAACCGACTCTCTTTCAGTAACAAAATTGATCACAGAAATAATGCCAGATGAGGTATATAATCTAGCAGCACAGTCGCATGTCGCTGTTTCATTTGATTTGCCTGAATATACTGCGAATACGGATGCAATTGGAACTTTAAGAATACTGGATGCCATTAAAAATGTTTATCATAAGAAAAAAATTAAATTTTACCAAGCTGGCACTTCTGAATTATTTGGAAAATCAAATTCAAAATTTCAAAACGAAAAAACACCATTTTATCCAAGAAGTCCATATGCTGCTGCAAAATTATATGCTTATTGGATCACAGTAAATTACAGAGAAGCTTATAAAATTTTTGCATGTAATGGAATTTTATTTAATCATGAAAGTCCATTAAGAGGTGAGACATTTGTAACTCAAAAAATTGTAAATGGTTTAGTAAATATCAAGCTTGGTATAGGGAAGAGACTTTATCTAGGTAATTTATATGCAAGAAGAGATTGGGGTCATGCATCTGATTTTGTAAAAGCAATGTGGTTAATGATGCAAAAGAAAAAGCCAGACGACTACGTTATTGCAACTGGAAATCAAATTAATGTTAAAGAATTTGTAAATTTGACTGCAAAGAAACTTAATATGAAACTCATTTGGAAAGGAAAAAATCTAAGTGAAAAAGCTTATGATGTAAAAGGAAATGTAATTATAGAATGCAAAAAAAAATATTTTAGACC
>MDSZ01021966.1_pt1 | contig 13586 bp, 16 predicted proteins | sample 811201 | NCBI WGS metagenome assembly MDSZ01 (sample SAMN05326647, study PRJNA326480) | marine metagenome | isolation source: seawater | place: Indian Ocean: North | collected 2010
CAAATAGATGAGCGCACGAATGACGAATTATACTCAAACCTTCATCATCATCTTTTTTTATGAAATTTATAGAACATGAATGATCTATTGAATCACTTAAATCATGAAGTTTTCCATCAATGCTTGCACAAACTATATCTTTGTATTTAAAATAATTAAAAGCCAAATCTTCAAGAGTCATTGGACAGTCGAATTCCAGAGTTTTATTATTAGATATTATCTTATACATTCTATCTCCAATTAGGCACGATTGGACTCGAACCAACGACCTCTACCATGTCAAGGTAGCGCTCTAACCAGCTGAGCTACGCGCCTAAATTGTTAAAAATTAACATGGTAACACAGTATTCTCAAATTTAAATATATCACATTAATCTTATTAACTTTTCTTTCTATTAGGTATATTTAAGAAATTTTTCTGTAAGTCAGATATTTGATCTCTTATTTTTGCGGCTTTCTCAAATTCTAAATCTTTAGCTAATTTGTACATTTGTGATTCAAGTTCATTTATTATAGAAGTTACATTATTACCATCAACTTTACTAAATTTCTTTTTAAGATTAGAAAGTTGAGACATTTTTTCAATTTTATTGTTAGAAATATAATCCTCATCATCAAGAGTTTGTCTTATTGCTTTTTTTATTGATGTAGGTGTAATATTATTTTCAGAATTATATTTAAGCTGTATTTTTCGTCTTCTTTCAGTTTCTTCAATGGCATTCTTCATAGATTTAGTGAGTTCATCTCCATATAAGATTACTCGACCACTGATATTTCTAGCAGCCCTACCAATAGTCTGAATGAGTGATCTGTCAGATCTCAAAAAACCCTCCATATCTGCATCAAGAATTGCCACTAGCTCTACTTCAGGAATATCAAGACCCTCTCGAAGAAGATTTATTCCAACTAGCACATCGAATTCTCCTTTTCTTAAATCAGTGATTATTTCTACTCTCTCAACGGTATTAATATCTGAATGAAGATACCTTACTTTTATATGAAAGTTTTCTAGATGTTCTGTCAAATCTTCAGCTGATTTCTTAGTAAGTGTTGTAATTAGTACTCTATTGCCATTTGATATCACTGATTTAATTTCAGACATAACATCCTCCACCTGATTTTTAGATGGTTTGACAGAAATTTCTGGATCAACTAATCCAGTTGGTCGAATGACCTGTTCAACAATTTTCTTAGATTTTTCTATTTCATACGATCCTGGTGTTGCGGACACATAAATAGTTTGAAAATTATATTTTTCAAATTCCTCAAATTTTAAAGGTCTATTATCAAGAGCAGAAGGTAATCTAAAACCATAATTTACAAGAGTTTCTTTTCTTGATCTGTCACCCCTATACATACCACCAATTTGTGGAACACCAACATGACTCTCATCGATTATTATTAATCCATCATCTGGTAAATAATCCAACAGGCATGGAGGAGGTTCTCCAGGTTTCGTCCCAGCAATATACCGTGAATAATTTTCAATTCCTGAGCAATAACCCATTTCCTCCATCATGGCTATATCATAATTTGTTCTCTCTTTTAGTCTTTGTGACTCAAGCAACTTATTTTGTTCTTGAAAATAAATTAACTGACCCTTTAGTTCCTCCTTGATTTTTATTATTGCATTGTCGATAACCGACTGTGGGGTGACATAATGAGTTTTAGGATAAATAGTAAATCTTTTAACTTTTTTAATAATAGACCCTGTTAACGGATCAAAAATATACAAATTTTCAATCTCATTATCAAAAAGTTCTACTCTCAAAGCATCTTTTTCAGAATCAGCAGGAAAAATATCAATGATTTCTCCTTTAACTGAAAATGTCCCGCGTCTTAACTCAAGATCATTTCTCTCATATTGCAGTTCAGTTAATCTATCTTTTATTTTTTTTCTATCCAAAACATCTCCTGAAACCAAATGAAGAATCATTTTAAAATATGTTTTTGGATCACCAAGGCCATAAATTGCAGACACACTAGCTACAACAATAGCATCTTTTCTCTCAGTTAAGGATTTTGTCGCTGATAATCGCATTTGCTCGATATGTTCATTAAGAGACGCGTCTTTAGCTATGTAAGTATCAGATACGGGAACATAAGCTTCTGGTTGATAGTAATCATAATAAGAAACAAAATATTCAACAGAATTTGAAGGAAAAAATTCTTTCATTTCTGTATATAATTGAGCAGCTAGGGTTTTATTGGGCGCCATGATTAAAGTTGTTTTATTTGTTTTCTCAATAATTTTTGCCATCGTATATGTTTTTCCAGAACCTGTAACTCCTAATAGTGTTTGATGTCGATCATTAGACTTAATACCCTCTACAAGTGATTTGATTGCAAGCGGTTGATCGCCTGATGGTTTAAATTCTGAAAAAATCTTAAATGGTTTCATTTGTATATTCTAACATGAGTTTACTTAAGAATACCAAATGTGCTAAAATTGTCATATCAAGGAATCAGAAATTGACATTTTCTAAAAGAATAAATTTAATTAAACCATCATCAACAATGTCTCTAACATCTAAAGCAAATGAGATGAGGGCTTCCGGTGAAGATATAATTGTTCTTACTGTTGGAGAACCAGATTTTGATACACCACAGTATATTAAAGACGCAGGGCTTACAGCAATACAATCTGGAAAAACAAAATATACATCTGTTGATGGAGTTTTAGAGCTTAAAGAGGCTATTATTAATAAATTTTTAAAAGAAAATAATTTAAGATTCAACACAGATGAAGTAATTGTGTCTGCTGGATGCAAACAATCTATTTTTAATTTACTACAAGTAATAATCAATGATGGAGACGAAGTCTTAATCCCTGAACCTTACTGGGTATCTTATGCAGATATGGTTATATATGCTGGTGGTACCCCTATTCTAATAAAGTCTTCATACGAAAATAATTTTGATTTAGATTTAGACATTATTGAAAAGAATATTTCAAATAAAACTAAATTATTCATGCTTAACAGCCCAAATAATCCAAGTGGAAAATATTTTGATAGTACAATACTTAAAAAACTAGCAGATATTCTTAGGAAATATGACAAGATATATATTTCATCTGATGATATTTATGAACATATTTTTTGGCATAAAGAAAAATTTCATAATATATTAAATGTAGCCCCTGATCTCAAAGAAAGAACGATTATTTTTAATGGTGTATCTAAAGCTTACTCTATGACAGGATGGAGAATTGGCTTTGCTGCTGGAAATAAAGAAATTATAAAAAAAATGAAAACGCTTCAATCCCAGAGTACATCTTGTGCTAGTTCTATTTCGCAATATGCTGCAATATCAGCTTTAACAGAAAAATGTGAGGAGCTTCCTCAGATGAATAAGGAATATAAAAAAAGACATGATTATGTAATTGAAGAATTAAACAAAATTGATGGAGTAACGTGTAAAGCGACAGATGGTACTTTTTATGTTTTTCCGTCATTCTCAGAATACATTAATAAAAATAAAAATATTAGTAATGATGATGAGTTAGCAATGCATTTGCTCAATCAAGGGAAAGTAGCAGTTGTACCTGGAAGTGCTTTTGGAATGAAAGGACATCTCAGATTATCCATAGCACTCGATTTAGACTCAATAAAAAAGGCTATGGATAGAATTAAAAATCTATTAAAAAATAATGGATGATAAGCCAATACTTGTATGCACGTCTGTTAATGATAAAAAAATTGCTACAGAAATAGCTAATCATCTTATCTCTAATAAATATTCTCCTTGCATTCACATTATATCCAATAATGAATCAATCTATCAATGGGACAATAGTATTCAAGTAACAAATGAATACTTATTACATATAAAATCTATTAAATCAAAATTTAATGTTATTGAAAAATCAATATATGATCTTCATCCTTATGATATTCCTGAAGTAGTAGTGATTGATATTACTCATATAAGCGAAAAATATTTTAAGTGGATGATAGACTTTATTAATGAGTGAATTAAAACAATGCTCCCCGGGACGGACTCGAACCGCCGACCTGGTGATTAACAGTCACTCGCTCTACCAACTGAGCTACCGGGGAATTTGTAATCGCATGATAAACGATTATAACACTATCATCAACTCTTAGAATCATTTATTATTTTTTATATATTTTTTAAAATCTTTACTCAGTTCTTTGTGTTTAAGTGCATAATTAACTGTTGCTTTAAGATAGCCTATCTTACTCCCACAATCATACCTTTCGCCATCAAATTGATAGCCAAATACGTTATTTCTTTTTAGTAATGTATGTATTGCATCCGTCAGCTGAATTTCATTTCCATGACCAGGCCGAGTTTTAGAGATTATTTTAAAAATATTTGGTGTAAGAACAAATCTACCAACTACAGCTAAATTAGTTTTAGCTTTTGTAATGCTTGGCTTCTCATCAATTGAGGAAATTTCATACAGGTTATTATTCTTATTCGAGAAATTTATAATACCATATTTATCAACATCTTTCTTATTTACAGATTCAATTGCGATAACAGAGGATTTAGTAGAAGAGAATATATTTAACATTTGCTTGAGACATGGTGTTTTTGAATCAATTAAATCATCAGGGAAAATAACACCAAAAGGCTCATCTCCAATAATTCTCTCTGCGCAGTTTATAGCATCTCCTACACCTTTTGGTGATTTTTGTCTCACAAAATAATAATTTATATTTGGATTAGAGACATCTTTTAATAATTTCAAAAGACTTTTTTTATTTGCTTTTATAAGTTCATTTTCTAGATCTGGCGAACTATCAAAATGATCAATAATAGAATTTTTTGTTCTTCCAATTACAAAAATCATATCTGTTGCACCAGATCTTATTGCTTCCTCTACAGCATATTGGATAAGTGGCTTATCTACGATTGGAAGCATCTCTTTTGGAATTGCTTTAGTTGCCGGTAAGAATCTAGTACCAAGACCGGCAACTGGAAAAATAACCTTTTTTAAAATTTTCATGTGCAAAATATAATTAAATAGTGCAAAATAATATACCTAATGACATATGTTATCACAGAAAATTGTATAAAGTGTAAATATACTGATTGCGTTGAAGTTTGTCCTGTGGATTGCTTTCATGAAGGACCAAACTTTTTAGTAATAAATCCAGATGAGTGCATTGATTGCAGCTTATGTGAACCTGAATGTCCGATTGAAGCTATAGTTTCAGAAGATGATTTAAACGATGATAATAAACACTTTCTGGATTTGAATAAACGATTATCAAGCAAGTGGCCAATTATAACAGAATTAAAAGAAGCTCCCGGAGATGCTAAAGACTGGGAGGGTAAAGAAAATAAATTAGAGCTCTTGGAAGAATAATCCCCTAATTAACTACGCCATCACCATATACCTGAGGGTGATAGTCCTCAAATCTGGTACAATGAGGTACCCATGTGAGTTTAATTGTTCCGATAGGGCCATTACGATGCTTTGCAACAATAACCTCTGCAATATTTTTTGAATCAGAATTTTCATGATAGACTTCATCTCTATATAGGAATGTAATTAAGTCAGCATCTTGCTCAATTGATCCAGATTCACGTAAATCTGATAAAAAAGGTCTTTTATCTTGTCGGGCCTCCACACCCCTATTAAGTTGCGATAATGCTATTACAGGTACATCAAGTTCTTTGGCGAGAGCCTTCAGTGCTCTTGTTACTTCTCCAATTTCATTAACTCTGTTTTCAGAATACCTTGGAATAGACATCAATTGTAAGTAATCAACGATAATTATATCAATACCAGATGCTCTTTTTAGCCTTCTTGCTTTTGATCTCAATTCCATTGGTGAAATCCCTGCAGTATCATCAACATAGAATTCACAATCATTCATTAGCTCAATTGCGGATGTTACAGCTGTTGTTTCTAGAGCTTTTTTTTCATAATCTCCAGTTCTGATATTTTGCTGTGAAACTGAACTTAACGAGGATAACATTCTTAAGGCGATAGCCTCAGAAGACATTTCTAAACTAAAAAAACCTACCTTTTTCTTCTGTTTAAAAACCATATGTTGAGCTACATTCATAGCAAAGGCTGTTTTACCCATTGATGGTCTACCTGCGATTATAATTAAATCGGATTTTTGAAATCCAGATATAAGTTCGTCAAGTTTACTGTATCCAGATAGTAAATAATCAAGTTCACTACTGTCCTTTTTAGCATAAATCTTTTCAATATACGACTGTACTACTGGGCCTATTTGTTGAAGATCATAAGTACCATTCGACTTTGATGCTATTTTGAAAATATCCTGCTCGGCTTTATCTAATACTGTATTTATATCACCTAAATCTCCTTGATGAACATTTTGTATTGTACTTGTGCTAATGTTAATTAATTCTCTTGCAACAGATTTTTCTTTAATTATTTCAGCATACTGTGCGATATGTGCATGAGTAGGAACAATTTTTGTAAGGGAAGCCAAATACTCTCTTCCGCCTACATCATTTAGAGCCCCTTTGCTTTTTAATGATTCCTCTAAAATTAATAAATCAATAACTTGATCGCTTATTATCAAATCGCTGATTTCTCTAAATATAATTCGATTTTTAGAGTCAAAAAAATCAGATGCTGATATTTTATCTGAAATCTTATCCCAAGATGTTGATTCCATAATGAGAGATCCAAGCAAGGCTTGTTCAGCTTCAATAGCATGTGGGGTTGATGGAATTTTTGAAGACATCTATCTATTTTAACTCAATTATCACGGATAGTAACAGATTTTTAAAAAAATATCAGTTATCGTTGACGCTAGGTTCTTCCTATTCTAATAAGTCACTAGCTAGATTATCTTGAGAATCTTCTGCTTCAACTACATTAAGCTTAATGGGTATAGTAACTTGGACATCTGAATGAAGAGTAACGGTAATAATATGATCATCTGCTAATGTTCTAATTGGACCTCTAGGAAGATTAACTTGCTTTTTTTCAAGATTGAATCCATCTGATTTCAGTTTATCAAGAACATTTTGTAAATTGATCGATCCATAAATAACCTTATCTTCTTTTATGTTTACATCCATTGAAAGCACATAATTTTCATATTTTTCCTTTTCTGCAATGGCCAAATTCCTTATTTCTTCCTCTCTCTTAAGAAGCTCTTGTTTCTCTTTTTCAACTATCTTAATGTTTTCAGGAGTAAGAGGTAAAGCAATTTTTTTTGGAAATAGAAAGTTTCTAGCATAACCTGACTTCACAGAAACTTCAGCTCCAACTTCTCCAAGATTCTTAATTTTTTTTAGTAGAAGAACATTCATTAGCTTTTATGGTTATCACAAAACGGCAACAATGCTAAATATCTTGCAATCTTGACAGCCTTATTTACTCTTCTTTGTTCTTTTGCTGAAGCACCAGTAACTCTTCGAGGAGAAATCTTTCCGGACTCAGATATATATCTTTTGAGCAAGATAGTATTTTTATAATCTATATCGCTAATTACTATATTTTTCCTTGCGGCTTGTGTTCCCATATTATGCTTTCTCTTTCTCTCTAGAATGCATCATTACTGATGGCTCGGTAATTTTTTCATCTTGTATTAAAAAAAGATGTCTGATTATATTATCATTGAATTTTATGAGGTTTGTTAGTTCATCTACAGCTTTAGAATTAGACTCAAAATTTATCAAATAGTAGTGTGCCTTATTGTTTTTATTAATTAGATAGGCAAGTTTCATAATACCCCAATCTTCAAATCTATGAATGGACCCGGAATTATCGTTAATAACTGATTTATATTTATCAAGGGTTGATGTATTCATATTCTCATCTTGACTAATATCAAACATTAGCACTAATTCATAATTTCTAGTTATTGATTCCATAGGCGAATACTACTTCACTATCCTATCTTTTTCAAGTTTTCCACGTAAATGAAATAGTGCTATTCCAGTTGCAACAGCCACATTTAGACAGTCTACAGAACCATAAAGAGGTATTTTACATATCAAATCACACTCATTCCTAAGCGATTTTCTTATTCCTTCTCCCTCGGACCCAACAATAATTGCAACTCCGCTATTACTAGGTGATACAGAGAAAATATCTTTTTTTGATGAATCGTCCGTTCCAATAATAGAAATATTATTAGCTTTTAATTTTTTAATTATTTGCACAATCTCATTTGTTTCATATATATCAAGATTTTGCATTCCTCCTGAGGATGCTTTTGCAACTAATGGAGTTATAGAGCACGAATTTGATTTTCTTTTAATAATTAGGCTAACACCAGCTGCGTTTGCTGTTCTAATACAAGATCCAAGATTTCTTGGGTCTTGTATTGAATCAATAATTAATATGAGTGGCGTAGATTTTGTTTGAATATAATAATCTAAAGAAAATCTTCTGCCTTTAGATAGTTTAGTTATTTCCATAATTATCCCCTGATGCTTATTTGATAATATAAGGCTATCCAGTGAAGTGTTATTATGTTGTAATATTTGAAGATTATTCTTTAAGGCTAATTTTGATATATTTTGTAAATTTTTATTCAATGGTGGCTTTTTGATATAGATTTTTTTTATATCTCTTGGATTAGCTCTAATCTGTGATAGACATGTATGAATGCCATAAATGAAGTTCGTATCACTTGTCATAATTAGGAGAAAAGATTACTTTTTATAATTATTTGGTCTCTAGATGGACCAGTAGAAATCATAACTACTGGAATTTTTGCAAGTCGTTCGATGGTTTTTATATATGTTTGAGCTTCTTCGGGTAATCTACTAAACTCTGTTATGCCGACAGTAGAAGACATCCAGCCGTTAACCTCAACAAATTTTATATCTTTAACGCTAAAATCTGTATAATCAATCTCTCCATAATCTGTACATATCTTAATTTTTTCTAGCTTATCTAATACATCAAGTTTAGTTAGGGCAATTCCATCAATTCTGTTCACATTAATTGAATGATTGAGAATTTTTATATCTAACCATCCACATCTCCTATCACGACCTGTAGTTGCTCCAACCTCACCACCCCAATCAGCTAAATTTTTACCAATATTATTTTTAAGTTCTGAGGGAAACGGACCATGGCCCACTCTCGTAGTATATGCCTTAGTGATACCCAAAGAATAGTTTACTTGATTTGCATTTATTCCTGTCCCAGATAACAATCCAGCAAATGTTGTGTTGGATGAGGTAACAAATGGATAAGTTCCATGATCAATATCTAACATCGTTCCTTGTGCTCCTTCAAAAATTACATTGGAAGATGATAGCGCCTCGTTGATAAGATTTCTTGTATCACAAACAAATTCCTTGATAGTTTCATAAAGAGATACAAGTTGCGAATAAGTTTCATTAAATTCATATTTTTGTTCGTTATAATATTTATCAAGAATGAAGTTATGAAATTCCATCGATCTCTCAAGCTTTGCTTTTAAAATATTTAAATCTCTAAAATCTGATAGCCTTACACCCCTTCTTGCTACCTTATCCTCGTAGCATGGTCCAATACCTCTGCCAGTTGTACCAATTGATTTAGAACCCAATGATTTTTCTCTCGCAATATCAAGGGCTTGATGAGTTGGTAATATTATATGAGCAGACTCACTTATAAATAGTTTATCTTTTACTTTAATTCCCTTATTTTTTAGATCCTCTAATTCTTCATGCAAGGCGCTTAGTGATACAACCACACCATTTCCTATTACTGATAAACAATCATCTCTTAGTATGCCCGAAGGTATTAAATGGAGTATAGTTTTTTGATTATTAATAACTAAAGTGTGACCAGCATTGTGGCCCCCTTGAAATCTGATACAAGCTTTTGCATTTTCAGAGAGTACATCAACAATTTTGCCTTTCCCCTCATCTCCCCAATGCGTACCAACTAAAAAAATACTAGACATATTTTCTCCCTGAAATAATATTATAGAGATCTTTTAAATCTAAACTAAAACCAGATGCTTGTCGGCCATTATTATTCATACTAGTCATGTATCTTCCGCCCTTAGCAATCTCTTTTCGCATGTTTTGTATGTAAGCGGTATAAATAATACCCGTTTGATAATTCAGCGTATTAAGATTGCATAAATCTATGTGAACATCATATACACCTTTTAATCTAATAATTTTTTTAGCAATATACTCTAAATCTTTAAGATTAGGGTATAATTTAGTGGAAAAGTTGTTGAGGGTATTTTTAATATTAGATAATAATTTAATTTCACCATTAAATGTAATTAAGTCACATATTATTTTTAATACGTCCTGTTTTAGTTTTTTTTGAGCAAAAAATTCAATGATCTCATCTTTTGATTTAATATTTATTAAAGAGATAAGTGTATTCTTATCATCAACATTAAGTGATAGAGAATTTAGTAGCTGATTAATAATAGATAAGTCTCCTAGCTCGATGAGTATTTTGCTATCTTTTGAGAGAGTTAAAATCTCAACTAAAATCTTAATTAGTTCAATATCTGCTGATGGCTTTATATCACCAAAATACTCAGCTCCAACTTGATATGGATTTATCCTGTCGAATTGATCATGTGAGACTCTTATAATATCACCTAAATATGCGATTTTATTTGAAACATTTTTATGTTTAGAGAGATGTAAATCTACTTTTGCAATTTGAGGTGTGATATCTGCCCTGATGCCAAATTTATCACCAGTATTACTATCTTGAAATGACAAAGTTTTTTCTTGTAAATCACTTGAATTCAAATTCAATAAATTAACTAAACTATCTGCAATTGGTGGAATAACATAACCATAACCATATTTATCAAAGATTTTGATAGTCTGTGATCTAAGCTTATCAAATTTTTTTGCTTCGTCTGGCATATAGTACTCAATGCCGTTAGGTATAAAAAAATTGTTGTTTGTCATCATTAGCCTATTGAAATATAAATTAATAACCCTATAAAAATACTTGTTACCCCAAGTATTCTAATAGTTTTATTGTCTAATTCAAGCATATAAAAGAGAACCTTTTTTGTTGATTTAGGTGAAATAAGAGGCAGCAACCCTTCAATAATTAAAATGAATGAAAGGACATAGAGAATAAGATCAGTGGAATCTATTATTTTGTACCCTGTGGATCTGTAAAATACTTAAAGAAATCAGAATCCGGCTTAATTACTAGGACATCTTGCTTTTCATTAAATGATTCTTTATAAGCAGTCAAGCTTCTGTAAAACGAGTAAAATTCGGGGCTTAGGTTATAAGCATCTGCATAGGTCTCGGTAGAAACTGCGTCACCTTCACCTTTTATTTTTTGAGCCTCTTTATAAGCTTCAGCAATGATTGTAGCAGATTCTCTTTCAGCGGTCGCAGTAATACCTTGCGCTTCTTCTTTTCCTTTAGACCTAAATGCTTTAGCAACTGTCGCTCTCTCTTTAACCATTCTTGCATAAACAGAGTCACTTACCTCGTTTGGTAGATCAACTTTTTTTAATCTAACATCAACTACAGTAATACCTAAAGCTAGAGAGGCTTTATTGGCCTCAATTTTTACAATTTCCATTAAGGCATCTCTGTCACCAGATACTACCTCATTGATAGTCCTTTTACTAAATTCACTTTTAGTAAGGTCATTAATAATTTGTGATAATCGATTAATACCTATCCTCTCATCACCTTTAGACGCCCTATAAAAATTTTCTGGTCCAGTAATTCTCCATTTTACAAAAGCATCAACAATGACATTCTTTTTTTCACTTGTAAGAAATTGCTCTGGTTTTGAATCCATTGTAAGAAGTCTTGAGTCATATTTTTTTACGTTATTGATAAAAGGAATCATTAGATATATACCTGGATCCTGATAAGTTCGAACAATCTCACCTAGTCTAAATTTTATTGCTACTTCCCTCTCATCTACAATGAATGTAGAAGATGTAATTATTATTACAATAACTAGTAAAGTAGTTAGTATATTTCGGTTATTCATTGTATAAATCTCTCTTCCTATTGGTAAAACTATCTCTATTTTTTCTTATTTTATCAATCAATCCACCATTTCTAACGTCATCCGATGACATATTTGAATTATCATCTTCATTATTTTTTTTAGATTCTAATATTTTATCTAATGGAAGATACAGTAAATTGTTTCCACCCTCTATATCAATCATTACTTTGGTCGTATTACCTAATACAGACTCAACGGACTCAAGATAAAGTCTTTCTCGAGTAACAGTAGGAGATTTTTCATATTCACTAAATAACTGTTTAAATCTTATAGCTTCTCCCTCTGCAGCGTTAATAAGTTTAACTTTATAGGCTTTAGCCTCCTCAATAATTTGTTTAGCTTCACCTCTTGCAAGTGGAATAATTTCATTCTTATAAGCTACTGCCTCATTGATGAAACGTTGTTCATCCTCACGAGCACGAATTGCATCAGCAAATGCATCCTGGACTTGTTCTGGTGGCTGCGCTTCGAGAATATTAACAGTTTGAACATTTATACCTGATTTATACTCATCTAAAACATTTTGAAGCAATTCTTTTGTTGAGGCCGCAATAGCTGTTCGGCCTTCAGTTATTACAAAATCCATCTTATTTTTTCCAAGCACTTCTCTTACTGCACTCTCACCTGCCGCTCTGAGAGTCTCATCAGGATCCCTCAGATTAAAAATAAAATCACTGGCATCTTTAATGTCATACTGAATAGCAAAGTTAACACTTACTATATTTTCGTCCTCGGTAAGCATTACAGCTTTTTGCTGTACTGACCGAATTTTTGAAACGTCAACAATTTCATATTTTTGTATTAATCTTGGAACAAAGTGTGGTCCAGGACCAGTTATTGAAACAAATTTTCCAAATTGTAAGACTACACCTCTTTCTCCATCATTAACAATGTAGATTCCAGAGAGCAAGTAAATAGCGAGAATGGCGCCTACTAAGATACTCACATTTTTTTTTGTGGGCGGCGTATCTCCTGAATTATTGGATTTAAAAATACCATCAATAAATTTAGACACTTCTTTAAAGAAATTATCTAAATCAGCATTATTTTGTTTTTTTCTTCCCCAGGGATCTTTGTTGTCTCCTCCAGGTTGATTCCATGCCATAGTTGTACTCCTAGCTAAATATTAATACAAAGTAGATCAGTCATCAATTTCTAATTTAATTGCTTGAGTAGGAACAATTGTAGAAATAGCATGTTTATAGACACTTTGCGTAACCTTATTCCTCAAAAGGATAGTATACGAATCGAAAGAATCAATTACCCCATCAAGTTTAATGCCATTAACAAGAAAGATTGCAACTTGTACCTTTTCTTTTCTAAGTTTATTGAGAAATCTATCTTGTAAGTTTTCGTTCATCTGAATATTTAAATAGTTATATTAATAGTCTACATTAATTTTTCTAAATGTAAATTTTTCTCAATTTCTTGAATAATATTATTTGGCGGCGAAATATCAATTTCACAATCATATTTAAAGCTCTTCATCCATGTAAGCTGTCTTTTAGCTAATTGTCTAGTTGCAAAAATACATTTATCGATAAGTTCCTCTTTACTACCAATTCCATTCAGATATTCAATAGTTTGCTTATAACCAATGGCCTTCATAGATTGAGAGTGACTAATTCCTGGATATTTATTTACA
>MDSZ01230057.1_pt1 | contig 13586 bp, 20 predicted proteins | sample 811201 | NCBI WGS metagenome assembly MDSZ01 (sample SAMN05326647, study PRJNA326480) | marine metagenome | isolation source: seawater | place: Indian Ocean: North | collected 2010
GACTGGGCTAGGTTGACCCCAGCCGCCATCGCCCCACGCACCTCTGCCCCAGCCGGTAAGGTTAGACATCTACGCAATACGAATAATTGCATTGCTAGAATCAGCAGTAGGAAACTGAATAGTAAAATCACCAGAGGTGCTAGTTTTGTCAGCACCAAAAGCCAAAGAACACACTGCTGGATCACCAGATGCGCTGTCATTAAATATTAATGCGCCATTTGCAGTAATGCTGCTAGAACTAAATGTCAGATCAGAAAAATCTGTGAATGCTGTAGTGCCTGATGATGTTGGATCAACGCGGGTAAGAGATGCGCCCTTTGCAGTATAACCAGTTCCAGATACTTCATTAGAGGTGGTATAAGCTGTTGTACTTGCCCCTAATGTTGCAGAGCTAGTATATAGCGCCAAATTGAATGTGCTCCCCCCAGAGTTCTTGAAGTTATGTACAGCCTCAAGTAATTCTTTCTTAAATGACGTACACATTGCTGTAGCTATAGCCATTACAAGCTCCTAATAATATCTGCCATATCTTTATGGCCCTGCCCTTCTAAATCAGCAATCAATGTTGTTCTGTCGCTTTTGATTGCCTCTTTCATATAGGTACAAATTGTAACATACACAGAGTGTTTAAACGCTTCCGCTTGATCTGCGATTAATGGATGACAATTACCGCCTACACTTACAATCCTATCTGCTGCTGTTTTTGCCCAAAACTCTGGGTCATGGCCTTTGTTTTTTGTAGTAACAACCTCAAAATCACCTACAGCTAATTCAATACTCTTATTCATTAAACTGTATTCAGTGCTTTCTGCCCTGTCCTGTATGCATCTGTTCGGTTATATCCATCGCCTTCCATCTTCAACTGCCCTAGGGCTGTCTCAAATTGGCTAGTGTAAAGCTGTATCAAGTCTGGCTCACCCTTCATAAAGATGTATGCCTGCATTAACGATCCATACAACAAAGCGTTATCTGCATTAGTGCCTAACCAGCTAGTGCCATCAGAAGCTACTGTTATTGATTCTGGTTCATAAAAATAGTGTAGCTCTGCTGTAAAATTAGCATTAGGAGTAGGGCCGACTATAAACGTGCCCTCATCAAAAATAGCGTAATACTTAGGAACCGAAGTGGTGGAAGCTACTGGATATAGCTCACGAATAAAATTCACATCTTTAAATATGAGGAATTCATACCCTGAGTTATCTATTGCCAACGAGTACGGGAATAAAAAATCACTAGGAGTCGAGAGGTATTGATTGCCTAACGTAAGGGTGCCAGTTACATTCTTACGAAAGTCTGGAAGCTGTATCGTTCTTAGAATTAGTTGTTCAGCAGTTCTAACAAAGACAGCAATGTTATTAACAAACGTCGTTTCAGTGTTTTCTGTGTAGTCTTTTATTGCCTGCGTAAGCGTTGTGTATGTCCATGCCATTACGTTGTCACCACCGTAACTCTGCCTATTTCACCTGTAATATCTAAACCTACAGTCCTAGACCCCAACTCTGTAACGCCACCACCAACAGGATCAAACGAACCTAATATACGACTAGCCTCCAAAGAAGTATCAGGTCTTGGATTTCTGAGCGCCTGTGGATCAGACATCTTCATGCGACCTAGCTCATACTGTGGATTATCTTTATCCAGAACATCGAACCCAACACGAAAGCCGGTATCTCTGCCATCGCGTATTAGCGGAACCAAGTCTTTCAACGCATATCGAAATCCTGTTACATCACAAAATCCGAAGGCATATTTGCCTCTAGCATAAACACTCAATATCTATATCCTCCGGGGACAAAGAATAAAGACTCTTTACCTCTGTCTGCGTCTACCGCTTGTTGCCATTGCTCGTCATACAAACTCTTTAGCAACGGTATTCGCTCCTGCAATTCTGGCTTCTTCAAGCTAATGTGATATGCAAGCCCTGCGACTAAGCATGGCAAGAATCTTGATGGCACTTCAGGATTAGCAGCACCTGTTGCGCCAGCATCAGCTATGCGCTCTATATAATAAAACTCTAAAGAATATGGCTCTGAAGAGTCAGGCACAGGCCATAAGTTAATAGAGGAAACCGTTTCTGACTTTTCTAGCCAAAACTGCAATGGCTTCGATTGCGTCAATTTGTTTGTCAGATGCGAATATTGTTTTACAGAAATACGGGTTAAGTTTTGATCCACCTGCAACGAGGTGCTTCCGCTGTTAGTTCGTATAAACGCCTCTACAATATCGAGTATCTTTGCGTCTAACGAGTAACGCGATGTCCCAGCCGTTAAAGACTGAGACCCGCTTTTAATTGTCCACAAATTCAATCCACGATTCTGCCACTCCAAAAACATGAGATTCATGCTTCTACGGGCAGTTCGGTAATCATAGCCGGTCTTTAGCTCCGAGCCTGCTCGCTCGAATGCCTCTTCTACCGCATCACCTAAATCAAGATCGAAAGCGTATGTAGACATCTATGTTTTCTTTTTCACCATCTTGCCGCGCTGCATAGGCATAGGCTTCTTCTTAGAGCCGCCGCGCATTCCGGGTGGTCGCTTTTTCATCACACCAGCTTTCTTAGCTGTGCCGCCCTTCATTCCGGGTGGTCGTTTCTTCATAACACCAGACTTCTTCATGGTGCCACCCATTGCTTTTGTAGGTGCTTTTTTCTTTACTCCGGCTTTTTTCATCGTCTTTTTACGCATGTGATCCCTCTACTAGCTGGTTATAGAATGATTCTCTAAGTTGAAATACATGCGGCGGTTCATCATCTCCAAAAACAAACGAGTAATAATCTGTATTCTTTAACTTATGTACTGCGTTTTGTAAGTCCTTGAGCCGCTGTATGTATAGCATTGCATATGAAACGTCATTGAGTTCTTCAAATACTTCCGACTCAATAGATTCATTAGCATCGTCATCAGGGTGAGATCCCATAATCCAAAGGTCTCTATCCCCAAAAACACCGTTACTTATCGCGTAATTTAAAGACTCTACGCGATCATGAAATGTAGCCGCATCCCCCTCATAATCTAAGTCCACTACAATGTGAATGCGGTAGTTATCGTCATACCTTTCCAGTGATTTAAACACATCTATAAATGACTTAGTGCGTTTAAACGTCATTAAGACTTGATGAGCCTCCCAAGTCTTTTTGGCATATGGGCAGGCAGACATTCCACCAAGATCTTCTTTTGGTGACTCAAGCGTTTGCTTAGACCACTCTCTTACCTCTTCTCGAATGGACTCTTCTAAGTCAAATCTGCTATGGCTTTCTAGCTGCGCCATATCCTCGACGTTCCATTTTTCTAGTCTTGGCTTTGCTTTTTTCGCTTGCGATCTTAACTAACCCGCCTTCTCTTATTCCTGTCGGCCCCCGCATTCCCATGCCTTCCATGACTGCACGTTGGGCTTGTCGCAATCCACCTCGTCTTCCACGATTACCACTAAACATGCCACCAAGTCTTCTATCACCGAACATTCCCGGCCCCGACCTTCGGCGCGGATTTTTCTGAGCAGCATCCTGCTGCTGAAATTGCTGGCGCATCATGGCACCGCCTTCTGCATCGCGCATACCTATCGTGGGTAGTTCTAACGCAGAACGCGCAATTGAATCTGACATCGTATTGCGTTGGCGACGCCCAGCCTTTCTACCGCGATTTCCACCACGACCTGTAGTAAACTGATCCTCGAATCTTTTGTTTGCCCTATCAGCCCTTATCATTGCTGCTTCACTTCTAGGTGCAGGGCCAAATAAACCTGCCTTCCGCTCTCGTTTTTTGATGCGAGGGGTTTCTGGCATACCACCACGCTGCATCTTCCCAACACCATCTGCTGCATAAAAAGGAACTTTCTTTCCGTCCTTTTCCACCATTCGTAACTTTTCTGTCATCCGACTACCCTCATTTCTTTATACAAGCCTTTCGCTATTGCCTTGAGTGCATCAATCGGCGTGTTTAAAAACTGCTCTAAGGACATTTTATGTGCCAGTGGAATGCGCGATATAGTTTCAAAAACTACTTCATCCTGACGATCATTAAGGCTAATAGACACTCGCACAGGCTCTAACGGGTCTGAAAAAAAATGAAAGCAATCTATTATTTTGCTATCGAATTGAGACCTAGTAGAACTATCCATAGTGCTTAATAACACTCATGCAAACATTATAAACATCGCCACTCGAATGCCCGACTGTTGTGAACATGATGTCTCCCGTAATACCGCTTCCAGCATTATTAGGTATTCCATTAAATTCACTGAAGTCTAATGTCTCAGCGTAGTCAGCATTAAGCTGCCACGCCAATACATCTGTACTTGCATCAAAAAAGATCTTTACACCCATCCCTATCGTTGTGTACCAGATCTTTTCGATTGTAACTTTTGAGCATGAAGCACCAGAAACAGGATCTGCCGTGAGAGCAGACACATCTATTTTCTTAACAGCAGCTTCTCCAGAACCGTCGCTAACATTCGTAAAGCGAAAGATTGCTTTCCTAGCACCATCTTGAATTGTTTGTGTAGCTACAGCGTCAGCCATAATTGCCTCCTGTTATTGGTCAGCAAATGCAGGCGCAGTGGTACTCGTAACGTTTCCGAAGATTTGATAGTTAGTTGTATCTAATCCTAGGATTGTTATATCAAAACCAGCAGGCACATTAAGTTGGATGCTGCTATTAGAGTTGCCATCCGAAAATACGCTGCTTACTTCGTTGCCATCCGTGTCTAGGAAGGTCACGCCCCCAATATAAAAATTACTATTACCGGGAGTGATGATTAGCGCATCAGTCGCATCTGCTGCCCCACCCGCATAAACAAAGCGATAAAAAATACCGGCTGTTGGTGCTGGCAAAACATAAGTGCTGTCTTGGCTGTTGTCGCCTACTAAATTGATACGGCCTGCGTTATCCGCAGCAGTAAGGTTGGTAGAGGCAGCGTCTGCAAGCGAAACAGGAGTGATCTGCATTCCTGATCCATCAAGCGTAAAAGAGGTGGTGAATGCGCCTGTGCTGCTGTTTTTAGAGACAACAGTAAAACCATTCTCTGAACGGACGGGGCCGTTAAAGGTAGTATTCGCCATGAGTATCTCCTGTCGTGGCTAGTGTCAGATTGTTCCATGTGGAACATTCTGTCAGGGATAAAAAAAAGGACTACCCAAGTATAACCTGAGTAGTCCTTAAACGCTCTAACTAGAGCCGGGAGATCCGAAGATTCCCAATGGGTCGGACACGCCGAATGAATAACGCTCACGCGCTTTATAGCGCACGTTACCCGTATCGAAATCTCCATCCATAGAGTTTTCCAAAGCGGAACGCTCAAAGTGCTTCATGCCATTAGGCACATCAGTAATCAAGAACCACGCATTAGTATCCGTGAGATAGTGATTAACTGAGTAGCCTTCTGGAATGCTGCCATTCGTATAAATGGCATTGATGTCATTATCGGCTGTTCCAACGCGGCCTTCCGTTTGCAGAATCCTAGTTGCAACAAACATCAAAGCAGGAGGAACAATCAGCTTGCGAGGTCGAGCAGCGATCAGAAGTCCACGCTCATCAACCCAGCCAGCTATCTGAATAATCGAAGCCTCCAAGGAGGTTTCATTCAGATCTGCGCCCGTAACGGGGCGATTGCCGTTTTTAGTTCCACCAACGGTTGGGTGTCCATCACCGCCGGTTACACCATCACCTGATGCAGTAAATAGGTTTACACCATCGCCACTTTGGAAAGCATTGGTGAAACCATTGTTTAGTGGAGAAGCAGATTTAACTTGCTTGGTGTACGCCATAGCGCGAGCAAGCGCCTTGGTGTATCTAGCAGAAAGCGAATCATAGAGATTGTCTTCCATAGCCTCTTCGGTTATAGCAAAACCCATCGCCACTGTTTCGTGATTATATCGAGCAGTGAATGACTCTTGTGCAGAGTCGAAGGTTATTGCTTCACCCTCACCTTTAGTGGGGGCAGCACCGAAGCCACTTAGCTTCACCTCTTCTTCAAAAGAACGGTCACTCGCCTCTGTTTCATAGATTTGAGTGTGTTCATCTTCGTACTTTGCATACTCCAAACCGAACAGAGCATTAAGCCCCGGTAGGAGTTCTTTCAGCATTTGCGCTCTTGAAATTGCCATTGCCTAGTTACTCCTATACGCCAGTGGTATTTCGGTAGGCATGACCAACATTGAAAATAAACAGCGCATCCGTGAATGAATCACCAATAGTGCTGCTTGGGCCATCATAAAAATCATAGATTCTTAGAGGCAAAGTGTTGGTTGTTGCCGTGGAATCAGCATCAACAGCGTTCTTGCTGTTACCGATACTTGTTGTACCTGCCGTTTGAATAACATCGAAGTTAGATCCTAGGGCAGTCTGTGCAATAGCACCATCAGCTTGCATTAGAAAAACCACATCTGGGTCAGTTAATACATAAGCCATGATGTCATCAGCAGCAGTAGATGCTGGGTAATATTGATTGAACGTTAGCTGACCAGTAGTTGGATCGGTGTATTTAACACCCATAAAAATACCGATAGTTGTCAGCGTTGACGTTCCAGTGTCCTTTTCAATGGTTCCCGCCGCAACCATCTTCACAAAGTCGCCATTAAATATTGCAGTCGCATAACCGCTGGCGATTTTTAGATGCTGGACTTTACCATTAAAAGAACCACTAGCACTTGTAGTGCTTACGGGTCTTGCTCCAAATGGAGCGGCTGTAGTAGCCATGATAGTTTCCTTAACAAATCAAAAGAATTTTACCAGCCGCTTTTACTTACGCGAGTCTTTCGATCTGGTCGCAGCATAGGCATACGAGGATCGTTTTCACGCATATAGCTCTGGTCTACACTTTCCATTTGTTGCGCTGCAATTCCTTCGTAATGACGCTGGCGAGCATCCGCAACTTCTTGTGGGGCTTTACACAAAAGCTGACCACCAATTTCTACGCATCCGGGGAATTGGCTATTGTGATCTGGCATCACCTCAAGCTCTGGATGATCCTCCAGCTTTACTGGCTCCCATCCTTCCCGAAAACGCATAGAGACGTTAGTTGCATCCGATTGACCTACCATAGATGTTCTCACCCAACGAAATACCCATCCGGGTTGAGGGTGAGGATCTGGCAGTAAGGTTGGCGGTTGCCACGTTGCCTCTCTTGCCGTTTCGCTTCTTGTTTCAAGTTCCCTTGGTTCTCGGCTATCCGTCACAGTCCCATCCTCCGTTTTTGTAGTGCATACTGTTCAGGCGTAATTTTTAACTTTCTTGTGAGTTCTATCTCACTTCTCGTTAATTCCACCTGCGTCTTACGCTTCGTACCTCGTTGCGCTGGCGCAACCACGGTTGAGCTTTTTGTTTGCTGTCTTTCAGCCTGCTGCTGCTCCACACCAAACGCCCTTGGGAATGACTCCCTAAGTGCTTGATCTACCGCGCTAAAATATTCGGGTGAGTTTCTTGCCACACCACGCTTGATTAGCATTTCATCAAGCCCATAAGTAAAGCCAGTTAGAGCCTCGTTTCCGGGCGCTCCGAACCAACTATTACGAGCTAACCAATCCTGTAATCTAGGATCTAGTTGCTCTTGTTGCGGTGGCTGTTCCACCGGCACATTACTATCAGCCTGTTGCTGCGTAGTATTGTTCTGCATCTGGGTCTTATAATTATCTATATAAGCCCTGTCTGCTTGGATTCGCGCAAGCTGTTCTTGCGCCTCCATCATTTTTTGCGTATCGCCCTCTTCATGGGCTTTCGTGTAATCTTGTCGGAGAGCCGCTAATTGGGCCTCAGTCCGACTTTCAACACTTTGCAATAACGCTTGTTCACTTTGTCCAACTAAACCCTGAAGCCTTTGAACTTCATTCTGGGTGTTCTGGGCAAACTGAACTGCCTCATCGCGTAATCTTTGGGCAGCTTCTTTTTCCCTACGCTGCTGATGATACTCATATTTAAGTCTGTTTAAACGCTTTTTAACACGTTCATCTTGGATGTCAATCTCTTCATCTATATTGAAAGGCTCAACATCCTCACGCACAGGCCGACGATCTTCTTCAGGTCGGTCATCAACCTCTACAATTTCTATTTCATCAGAATCGAAACTGACATCATTATCTTCTTTGGGTTCAGGAAAAACTACTTCAGACACGGCTTATTCCTCTTGGATCATCAACTACAGCTTCTGGAGTATCATCATTAATAATTCTGAACTCTTTGCCATGAATGCTTATTCGGGTGCCGCTATACGCTCTCATAATAATGAAGTCGCCTTCCTTGCACCAAGGCCCGTTAGGAAATCGTTTTTCATCTTTATAACAGTCTGGCCCCATCGAAATAACAAATCCTACTACTGAGGCAGTTTCCTCAATAGAGATCGTTGATTTCGCTTTGATAATCCCACCCTCTGTCTTTTCTTCGATTTCTGGTAAACCGATAAGAATGTGATAGCCGGTTGGTACAGGAAGCTGCTTGCCTTTATCTAGCTCGTCTTCTTCAGCACCAATGGCTTTCAGATCTACTTCTGCCATTTCTTTCTCACTGCAACACTTAAAGGGAAGTGTAGAACCCATTGCACCCTGCTGATGCTAATCTTGCTCAGTAAATACACGCTCTGCGAGTTGTCTGATTTCTCGCTTCGCTATTTGTATTCCCTCAAGCTGCCCTCTAAATAATTTATAGGACTCAATATTTTCTACTGAACCAGAAATCAAAACCTCTGTGTGATGTTCTTCTAGTTCGTTTAAACGCGACAATAACAAATCAACAAACTGTGGATCAACAAATCCGGCCATTACGTTCCTTTAGTGATTTGTTCAGCTATCTTTCTACCTATATCTGCACCACGGACTGCATCATTCTGTCTTTGCCTTTGCAGGCGCTCTTCACGATCTATGCCTTGGGTAACTGCATCTTTAGTAAGTTCTGCTTGTGCTAGTCGTTCAGCACTATCAATACGCTCTTGCGCTATAGCTAAATCTTTTTGAATCTTCAGCCTTTCTAGCGCATCTCGCATACTTGCTTTTTCTGCATCGAGCGCCAGCTTCTGCTGCTGAGTTTCGAGGCGCTGTTGATCTGTTTGCGCTTTCGCGGCAGCGGCCTGCTCTTCGATCTCAAGTTCACGCTGCTTGAGTTGCAAAATAGGATCGGCAGCTTCCTCTTGTGCTTGCTGTTGTTGCGCTTCCATCTGATCTTTTTGCAGCAACTGTTCGGCTGCTTGTGCCACCAGCGATGCAAGTTTGACTTCGATCTCTGGGGGAAGCTCGGTATCTTCTGCCGGTAAATCCAATCCAAGTTCTTTTTGAATACGCTCTCGATATTGAAAAGCCAGATGTTCTTGTATGTGCGCTTGCACATTGCCGAGTATTGCTTCTTGATCTGGCGCTTGTGCTAGAAGCTCTAGTATCTTTGGATCTCTTGTTGCCGCTGTATGCACCGCTATGTGCGCGTCGTGGTCTTGATACGCAAATGCTTTTCCGGGCAAACCATTAATGAAATCCATGTTCTCTGTTACAGGATCTTTATTAGGCAAATCTTCTTGAGGCGGTATTAGGTTTTCTGGATCTCTAATACCTAGCGCCTCTAACATTTGCCTATGTAATGCTGGCAAGTCATATAGCTGTGGCGCTTGTGAAGCTAACTGCAACGCAGATTGATACTGCATTATTCTTTGTGACATCGTTGCAGCATTAGGATTAGCCACAGGAATAACATCTATCTGGTCATCGAAGTCGGCTTGAATATCTTCAGGATTGCCGTATGGCATATAGGGATATTCGGTTGGCCCAAAGTCTCGAACTATTCTTACTAGCAGCTTTAGCTCGTTTTTCATCGAAGCATAAAGTCTTGCCTGTATTGCAGACATCACTTTCATGTTTCGCTCGATCAAAGCAAGCGTTGTGCCTACAGGCGCTTGGCTATTCATGTCTGCTGCTTTCACATCTGCCATAGATGCAAAACGACGAGACTCATCGACAATATTATTTAATAGTTGGTAAAGGGTGCCGCTAGGTTCTTTGTAGGGAAGGAAAGAAATATTTTCTTTGATCGTCCCGCCGGGAACATCCACATCCCTAAACTCTCCGGGCATGATCGGAGTATCATCTGCGGTTATCCGCATACCGCGAGTCTTCAGTCCTCCCGGCAGATTAGCCAAGGTTCCTGCATCAACAAGCTGTCGCAAAATAGAGGTGGCTGATTTAACTAAACCGCCGATAAGGTGAACAAGGCCAAGGCCATAAAAACCAAGACCCGGAATATATTCGTAATGGACAAAATGATTTCTTCTTCTTTTTAACTCATCGTCCTCAAAGAAGTTGCGACGAATAGATAAAACTTTCGAGCTACCTTTATCAACAGTCACAACATACGGCACAGCAATACCAGTGGGTTCGCCATCCTTCATATCTGGGAAGTCTTCCAGATCCAGATCAACTTGTATTTCTAATATGGTGTTGACCGTTTCACCTAAAAGAAACGAGCCGCCAGCAGATGACTGATACGACTCGCCGGTTATTTCGCCGTACTTTTCTTTTACAGCATCTACATAACTGTCAGAGCCTGTAAGCTCTATGTCTCTATAAAACCCAGAGACTTGCAACTTGCGTATCTCATTTGAGGTTTTACGCATACGGTGGGTCATGCGTGTATGAGATTGCAGATCCGTTGCGCCGTTATAAACAACTAAGTCCTCTGCTGGAACAAACATCGCGCAGGGTCTGCCCATATTGGGATCGAAATAAACTTTCTTAAATGCACTACCGGCTAACGGTAAAGAGAACAGCATACGCTCTGTTTCACTACGAAACTCTGTCATCTCTTCCGTGAGTAGAAAGTTTAAATAGTTCTGTACTCTATTTGCCTGCTTATAAATTTCTTCTGTGGCCTCGCCCACAATCTTAGATCGGGCTGGGCCACCGGCTGGGAATATTTCTGATATTGCCTGTGACTGAAAGCGGATAACTGATTCTGCTAATAGTGGGTGGTGGACTCCACAAGCTCCGGGCCAAGGCTCAGTCCTGTCTTCGATCTTTAAACCTAAAAGATCCAAGCCTTCAATATAGGTTTCCTCCCAATCTCTTCGAGAAGCAAGATCATCCTCGTATGCTGATACAAGCTCAGAACCCAGCATGTCGAGAGAACTCTCTGTCATGTAGTCTGCTAGGTTTGCATCGAATGGTGCGTTCTCTACGGAGGGATCGGGATCAAAGTCGATAATCATCCCGCCATCTTCAGTCGCTATTGAAACTGATTCTGGCTCTTCAATCTCGACAACAACGGATGGCTCGCCTTCTTCTTGCAGACGATTAGATATATCTGCCAACTGAAGAGCATCGAGGGTTTTATCTACAGCCATAACAGACTCCCGGTTTCGCGCAGTTTAAACGCGCTAATAATAGTTAGCAATGCGCCTAACTTGTTGTTCGTTAATGTCATCATGGTCTAATGCAATAAAACCACCCTGCCTAAATCTCAGCAGCGCCTGTGTCGATGAGTCAACTAAGTCATCGTGATCGCCTACAGGGAAAGATGCAAACTCTTCTATTACTTCTTCAGCCCAGCGACGAGCAGGTGCCCAGACAATACCTGAAGCAAAAAAGTCTGCGACAGCGTTTACACGGGATATTTTATCGTTGCCTCTAGATGGGGTGTACTCCGTAACCACAATACCCATCGCTCTTAGTTCATGGATCAATGGAGCGCCAGCAGCCTTTGCCTCAACAATAAAAGCATCCGGCTCCCAGTCCATGTACATCTCATACGCTCTTTGCTTTAGCGTGGGGAACTCCATCCGTTCTTTCAGGGCATCGAGTAAAATAATATTCGGGGCGGATCTACCTTCGTCGTTATCCATGTAGAATACACCCCATGTCGTGCAAGCAGAGTAGTCAGCACGTTCATGTTTTAAGAATGCGGTATCCCAAGACTGAATAACAAACGATACCCTTGGCGGCTCGCGTTCTTCCCAAACCTGCCACCAATCCCTTTTGATAATTGCAGACTCTTCCGATGTGGGTTGCTGCTGATACTGAGCCTCCCACTTAGAGATAGGTAGTTCTGCTTTGAGCTTCTCTAGCTCCTCTATAGGCCAGTAGTCGGGCCAAAGGGATCTGCCTGATGGTAGGATAGCGGGTAGCTCTAAAACCTCCCATTCGTCCATACCGTCCCTCTGAACGCTATCCCGCATAATCTGACCGCAAAGATCCTTCTGGCTCCAGCGAGTCATCACGATAATGATCGCGCCTCCCGGCTGTAAACGCTGGCGGGGGCCGGAGCTAAACCATTCATAGGTAGAATCAAATACCTTGGGATCTGCCTGTTGGCCCTGTTGTTCTGAGTGCGGGTCATCTATAATAAGCAGATCAGCACCACGACCAGTTACGGCACCCCCTACGCCCACGGAGAAATACTCACCACCACCTGATACATCAAAGCGACCAGCAGCTTTAGAGTCAGCGGTTAGAGAGGTTTCAGGAAATACATCTTTGTATTCATCACTACCAATCAGGTTTCTCACCATCCTACCAAAACGAACAGCAAGCTCGGCGGTGTGAGAGGCCATGATGATCTTCTTATCAGGCATCTTGCCCATGATCCACGCAGGCAATAACCAAGAGGTAAGCTGAGACTTGCCCATACGAGGAGGCATATTAATCATCAAGCGTTTACATTGCCCATTAGCAACACGCTCAAACTTCTCAGCCATCTTCCTATGATGTCCACCCTCAATAAATGCAGGCCAAACAGAAGAACAAAAACACAAAAACTCTTCCTGCGACTTCTCCCTTCGTACTGAGATCTCCAAAGCCTGCATCAAATCCATTACTTGTTTACGCTCAGAAGGTGACATCGCTGCTAAACGATCTTCTGTCAACAATGACTGTACATCAGATAACTGTTTGTCAATATCAATAGTCATGTTTTGCTCACTATTTACAAAATGATTTTCGTAAATATAAAATTTTACGCGCTATTTTTGTCAATAATCGTTTTCGAATTAAGGGGGTGGGGTTTGTAAAGTGGGGTGATCGACTGTGGATAATTGTATGTATGTGTATGTGCGGGACTCCTGTGCGCTGTGCGCGTGTGTGGGGGTCTGCCGGTGCGTGTAAACGCGCTATGCGCGGGACTCCTAGGCGCATTATGCGCGCGCTAGTCCTGCGGTGCGACGCGATCACGCGATAGCAAACCGTTTAAACGTTCCAAGATCGCCGTAGGCGAGTCGGCATCAGCACGAACCACAGCCTGTTGCTCCACATAAAGCCTAGAGGCTTTCCCTCTGTGATGCTCGGCTTGGATAGCAGAGCTAAATTGCCCAGCGTCACGCGCCTCGTCACGCAAAGCAGCCAGTGTATCGAGGTGTTCACTAAGTGAAACAGCCCGATCCTCAGCTAATTCAGCCCCCCGCTGATTAATTAGGTCTACGACCTCGGCTTTTTTAACCAACTCACTGCCCTTTTTGTCTGGATTACTGGCGTAGCCAGCCATACGCGCACTCTCTGCTTGTGTACGGCCTTCGGCGACATACCTAGCGAATAGGCGCTCCTTAACGCTTATCTGTCTACCCATTACGTCCCTACGACCCGTTTAAACTGACCGACTTAACCGTAGGTTAAAAAACCCAGTTGGAAAAAA
>MDSZ01268469.1_pt1 | contig 13585 bp, 9 predicted proteins | sample 811201 | NCBI WGS metagenome assembly MDSZ01 (sample SAMN05326647, study PRJNA326480) | marine metagenome | isolation source: seawater | place: Indian Ocean: North | collected 2010
GACGACGACGACGAAAAGATGTGTTTGTTTGCGAAGGAAAAAGGAAATGAAGAATTACTCAGGAGTACTGTATCTTTTTTCTGTTCAGCAAACTTTAAAAAAAAAAAAAAACAACAATATAAAAGATGACGCGTTCTTCGAAAAGAGTCGCTCAAAATAGTATCGTCGAAAAAAGCGTCAGAACGCGCTGCCCGTCGCCTTAGCCTTGGAACATCTTGCCATGGTCGCGCTCGCTTTCGTGATTGCATCGGTCATGTAAAAGTTTCCCACGCTCGAGGTCAACGGTTCGGAGGCGAACACGGTCGCGCCGCTGGTTTTTTTACCCTTCGCCGTCGGCGTACCTCCCGCCAAATGCGCGTACGAGGCACCATTTAACCACAAACTTGGTTCGACGTCGTCGATGGCGTTGAATGTCGGAGAGACTTCCGCCAATCTCTCTCGGCATTGTTCTATGGTGTTGTATTTCAAAGGGACCATGGCGAATTCAGACACCGCTCGTAAGATTTTCCAATCCGCTCTTGCTAATCCCGGAGGTGCGACCGCGGCCAAGGCTCGTTGCGCTCTTCCTTCGGTGTTGACGTAGGTGGCATCTTTTTCTGTGTACGCCGCGCCGGGAAGGACGATGTCGGCACCAGCTGCGCCGGCGTCGCCGTGGTGGCCTTGGTAGATGACGAATTTCTTCCCGGATTCGGAGTCGTACGAAGAGGTTGTCTCAGAGCCTAAGTTGTAGACGACTTTTAAGCCGTCGTTTTCACTAATGTGTTTGCTCTTCGTAGAGACAAAGCCGAGGTCTAACGCGCCGGTGGTCCCTCCAGACGCTTGCAAAACGTTGAACCCATTCCAGTCATTGTTGACGACGCCGTATTGGTCGGATAATTGGTGCAAACTCTTCAACAATTGCGCGCAATCTGGTCTGTTCAACACAGCAGAACCGACGATGATGCACGGGTTTTTTGCGTTTTTCAACGTTTCGCTAAACGCGTGTTTGCCAGAAAGCAAATCGTTGATAATGGACGCTTCCGTGCCTAAGCTTTCAACCGGGTACGTCAAGTCCCCGTGGTGTCCTAATGTGGCCATTTTCACGCCACCGGCAACATTTGCCCGGCGTAATCTTGCGTTCAAAACGGGAGCTTCTAATCGAACATCTGCGCCAACCATCAAGATGACGTCGGCGTCTTCCACGCCCACGATGTTCGAGTTCATGATGTAGTTCGATCTCGAATCGACATTCACCGCATCCGCATTCACGCCTTCCACTTCAAAGTTCACGCATCCTAACGAAGTCATGATATCTTTCAAAGCGACGATGCTCTCGCAATCCGCGAGCTTACCGGCTACGGCTCTCAAATTTCTCGGGTCCGCCTTGCTCAACTGTTCGCCGACAATTTCCAATGCAGTTTCCCAGGTGACTTTTTCCAATTTGTTCGTTTTTGGGTTTTTCGCGTACGGAGCATCCAATCGTTGCCTTTTCAATCCGTCGTACGAAAATCTTGCTTTATCCGAAATCCACTCCTCGTTTACGCCTTCGTGTAATCTCGGCGTGATTCTCATGACTTCGCTTCCCTTCGAGTCCACGCGAATGGAACTTCCTAATCCATCTAACACGTCGATCGATTCGGTCGGTTTTAACTCCCAACTCCTAGCGGTGAACGCGAACGGTTTAGAGGTCAACGCGCCAACCGGGCACAAATCGACAACGTTCCCGCTCAACTCGGAACTCAACAACTTACTCACGTACGTCCCGATTTCCGCCTGGCCGCCTCTTCCAGTTACCCCTAACTCTTGCACCCCGGCAACTTCAGTAGCAAATCTCACGCATCTCGTGCAGTGGATGCATCTAGTCATCACCGTCTTGACGAGCGGACCTAACTCTTTATCTTCCACCGCCCTTTTCCCTTCCGTGAACCGACTTCTATCAGACCCAAAAATCATCGATTGATCTTGCAACTCGCACTCGCCGCCTTGGTCGCAAATCGGGCAATCGAGCGGGTGGTTGATTAACAAGAATTCCATCACGCCTTCTCTCGCTTTCTTGACCAAATCGGTGGTGGTTTTGATGTTCATGTTCGGCATGACGGGCATGGCGCACGACGCGACTGTAGAATACAACGGAAGACGAAGAAGCGAAGCGCGTACCGCAAAGGTCAGCAACAACAGACAACAAAACAAAAGCGCGCCGACGCAAAAACAAGAGAGAGAAAAAAACACGCGCGACGACGACGACGACGACGACGACGACCCCGACAGCAAAGACGCGTCGTCTCTTCGTCGTCGTCGCTTGGTCGTTGACGCGCGCGCCGCGCACGTAAAACAACGACTCAAAGCTCCATCATCGCACCTGGTTTCGGGCTCTTTTCCACTTCGACGAGGCACATCCGACAGTTCCCGGCGATGGACAAGCGCGGGTGGTAGCAAAACCGAGGGACGTGCACGCCGGCGTGTTCGCACGCTTGCAAGACCGTCACGCCTTTGTGCACGTGCACTTCTCGCCCGTCCACGAACACCGGAACTTTCTCTTCTTCTTCTTTTAAAGGTCCTCCTCCTCCTCCGGTCGAGAACATCGACGACGACGACGACGACGACGACGATGCCACGCGCGATTCATTCGTAGTAGTATTCCCAATGATGCAGGTTTCGATCGTCGCCGAAGATGATCGACCACCAAAACGAGATGATGATGATGATGCGAAGACGCGCGCGATCGCTCGACGCATCATCATTCTTCGTACACAGAGAAGAAGGGTGTTAGAGGACAACCCCTTTACGCTCGAAAAGAATAATGCGTCTCTTTTATTAATACAGAGGACCCTTCAAAAAGAGAGGATCAAGAAAGAACCCTCCTCCATAGTAGGTCTCATTAGGGTTTAATACCCTAAACAAAAAGAAAGAAAGAAGTTTAGGGTTTAGGGTTTATGAAATGAAAGAAAAAAAAAGAAAAAAAAAGAGAAAAAAAATGGGAGAAAAAATGACGACGACGACGCCTTTGGAAACGATGATTATTCGGAGGAGGCGAACGAGAAGGAGAACGGAGAAGAAGAAGAAGAAGACGACGACGTGTTATTTTTGTCGTGGTATTGGTGATCGTTCGTCTTCGATTTTCACGACGACGACGACGATTACTCATGGTGGTGTCTTTCGAAACGTCGTCGCAATCGTCTATGTCGCGTGTGCAATCGCGTTGTCGTGTCGTCGACACACCGCAGGAGAAGGAGCGCTTCGGAAAACAACAACAACAACAACAACAACAACAACAACAACGCCGGCTTTGTTCGTGGCCGCGACGAGCGATTTTGACCACCCCCGCGACAAAAACGACGACGACGAGAGGAAAGCGAAAGCGATTTTGAACGTCCTGCTGGAACGATACAAAGACAGACGCGGGGCCGAGGAGGAAAAAGAGACGATGGATGCGGAAATGAAGCGAATGCTGTTTCCCGCCGAAGGAGAAGACCCCGACGGTAAGAAAAAGGAAAACGACGACGACTTAGACGCGATGATGTTAGGAGAAAAAATAGACAAGGGAGAAAGGAGCAGAAGGAGTCGCCGTGACGACGACGAGAAAACAGAAGATGCGACGATTGTGTCGCACGAAGAGCGATACATCGACCATCAAGCGTCGATTGAAGCGACGTCGATGAACCACGATGGAGAAACGGATGACGCGAGTCATTTGCAAAAGGAAAAGGAAAGAGACGAGAAGGAGTTGAACGGCGCTTTGACGATGACGACAACAAATGCCATCAACGCGACTGCGATGAAGAAAAGAACGTCGTATAACTACTGGCTAGATCGAGATTTAGACCCGGCTTTGGGTCAAATCGCTTGGAGAGCTATGCCTGGTGATGCCTTCATTCTTCGCGCTCAGAAAAGAGCGAAAGAGAATCCAGGTAATCTGAACTTTCAAGAAGAGCTTACCAAAGCCATGGAAATAGAGTTCCCGGATGCGGAGAAGAAAGCTATGCTTCCCTTATGTGCCTCTCCGCCAGAGAAATTCGACGAAAGCATTTTACCGAAAAGCATGACTTCAGGCAATGCCGTTTGTAAACCGCACGATTTACACGCCACGGCGCAATGTTTTGATTGTAGTTTAGCGTCAGATGTGTCCGTGTCCGCGAGTTGCATCGCGCACGGGTGGGTACAAAAATCCTCCGAAGAGATGAAGTATATGCATATGGCGTCAATAGTGAGTTTAAAAAACGGCGATTTACTCGCCTCTTGGCAACAAGCGAAAGAGAGAGAAGGTGATGGGGATCAACACATCGCTTTAGCATTATCCAAAGATGCCGGGGTCACTTGGTCTGCACCAACTCGACTTTTTGATCATCAATCTGACTCTGCGCGCGCCGGCGGCGATGGACCCATGTGGGGCCCTGCCATGATGAAGGACGCAGATGGGATCATTTCCTTATTCTATTCGCAATCGACCGTATGCCGCGTAAATCCAGAGCTACGAGAGAATGGATGGAACCCTGGTGGAGATATTCTTATGACCCAATCGGAAGACGGTGAAGATTGGTCGTACCCGGTTGTTCTCTCGAGCCAAGGCAAAGGGTGGCCTTTGGTCACCGCGAACCCTCCAGTCGTCATGCGATCCGGATCGGGAGGTACGAATTGGGCCATTCCTGTTTGGAGAGAAAGCCCTCGAAAATCCACGTGCGACCCACAAGAGCAAATGCAAGCGATGAAAGAGTTGAACCCAATAGTCAACGACGCGTTATCCGCGGGCGTGTTACGAGGTGACGTTTCGTGTACGGAAAATAGAATTAAAGCGCGGAGGTTATGCAGAGCGTGCAAACAAATGTCGGAGTATGGATTCGATGCGTGTTTATCCTCAAAATGTCCTTCGGTGGCGAAACGAAGCCGCGAGTGCGAAGACCGCTCGTGGACGGAACAGTTGACATTGTCCAGCAACAACACGTGGCTCATCGAAGGTACAATTGTGCGATACAAAGAACGCGAACTAGTTCAATTCTTCAGAACCGCAACGGGTAAAATCTACCGCTCAGAATCTGACGACGGTGGAATATCCTGGACTTCAGCCGCTCCTATCGAACTTCCAAATCCCAACTCGAAAATCAACGCAATCGTTCTTTCCGACGGCCAAACCGCTATCGCGTACAACTCCCATGACCGACAATACGGCTTAAAACAAATGCGAGTGAACTTAACCGTCGCGGTGTCGCCGGATCGAGGAAAAAATTGGGCCATTTTGGCACAAATCGAAGAAGTTCCTGGGTCAAGAGCATATTACGCCTCGGCTCCAATAAACAGGCCGTTAGTCCACTATCCGACCATGTTACAAAGAGGATGTCACTTATACGTCGCCTACTCGGTAGCCTTCAAAGAGTGGGAGAAGAAAGAAAAAGCGGAAGCCGGCATACGCGTCGCGCGGTTGGATTTGAGCTTCACGAGACGCCGGTGTCAACATTCCAGATGCGCGAAGGAAAGGGAGAAGAGGGCACATGAAGTTGCAGCGGCATTGCAAGCATCTGGAGGTGGAGCAGGAGTTTCTTCTATTACTCGATAGTGATACGTTGTCAGAGTGTGAGAGTGTGAGAGAGAGAATAGCGCGTCGTCATTAGCAGCACAATCGACATCCTCTCTCTCTCGCGCGCGCGCGTATTTCGAGAAAGCACTCGGCACATAAAAATTCTTCTTCTTCTTCAAATTAATTTAAGCGCTTTTGTTTGTTGACTTCATTTCTTTTCCTCCGCAACTTTTTTTTTCGCTCGAAAGACTCGCGCGCATGGAAAGCAGCCGCGCGGACGTCGACAATGGCGCGGCAGCCGCGTGGCGTTGGTTCCGTAAACAAAGAGAGAAGAAGCAAAAGGAGCACGCAGGAGGAATTAGCGGGGAAAAAAACGCTTTCGTAAAATCGGCGACTAAAATTAGACCGAACGTGAAGCGAATCATACGGCGCGCAGATGATGACGTGCCGAAGGATGCCGCGCAGAAAGAGACCGACACCGTCGCTCTGGTGAGCAAAAGAGTCTCTTTGGCTAAAAAATGGGTGAAGCAGACGACCACGAAGGATGGCATCGAAGTCTGGACGCGAGAGAATGGCACGACAGAAAATCCGATTAAAGAAATAAGAGCGACCGTTACGTTCGAGGATGTGTCGCCGTTAAATTTTTGGCGCGCGGTAGCCGATTTGGACGAGTACGCGAAATTCGTCCCTTACGTGGGACATCACAAAGTACTCAAAACGAAGGGTAAGCTAACGGACCAATCGGCGACCTTTTATGTCTATGGAGTCGTTACCGCCCCGGTGGTGAAAAATCGCGACTACACGATTCGCATCGAGGCGAAACGCCATCAGAGAGGGAAATCGAAAGGATTCGAAAGCAGATGGACGTTGGATACGGAAAACGTTGGCCCGAAACCGAAAAAGGGAGTTGTGAGACTCTTGGCGAACGACGGAGGATGGACGGTTCAACCGTCCAAGAAAAATCAAGAGGATTCGTTGACGGCAAACGGCGTTTCGGTGACGTACGAAATTTTGACCGATCCCGGGAGTAACATTCCCGGGTGGTTGATTGATAAGGTGAATCGGGTGAGTGTCCCGGACGTGCTGAGAGCGATGAGAAAAAGAGCGTTGAGTGGTGAGAGCATGCACATATTACCGGATAGAGAGGGGAGAAGAGTAGGCGGTATAGTGAGAGCAAGGTTTCATCTCCCACACTTTGGATTTTTAGACGTCGGCACATTACGGGATGTTCAGCGGTTGGAGTCTGTCGCTGATGTGGTGTACAGGACGTCGAAAACGGTCGCAGTGAAAGTGAACGAGTTGTTTAGCGAGATGAATGTGCAGCGGATTTTGCAAAGGTGAACTTAAGCGCGCTCGCGATACTACATATGTAAATTTGTATTCGATAACATTAACAAATAAACACGTGAGGAATATTACTGGCTACTACGTCTCCCACCACGGCTTCTCTCGGCGCATGACGAACACATTCTTCATCAACTCCTTTTCGGTTCTCCCGGCTCTGACAATTCTCCATTCTTCGTCTTGAAACGTCGTCAACCACTCTCTCGTTGTCCCTTCCGGAAAGTCCTTTACAAACACGGGTTCTTTCTTCTCGAAGAGTTCAACCTGTATGGACTTAAACGTCACGGTCCATCGATTATTCTCTAATACCTCGTACGTCGCTTTCAATCTAAGTGTGAGCCAATTTCCAACCGCTAAAACGTTTTCGTAGGTTGCGTTATCTTTATTAATCGATTGAAACGCAGTCCCGACGATTGGGCCTATGACCTGTCCGTTCGATGGCGGCGGCGCGGTGGAATAAATCACTCGCCAGTATCCCATCGCGAGGTCTTCGATGTTTGCGTCTTTATCTTGATACTGTTCTACACTTTGGATTACCTCTTCTACTGAATCTTTCTCTTCGTTCGATACGTTGATGCCAGACTTCGCTTGTATACACGCGACGAGTAACTGATCTTTGTTGTTCTCCAAAGGACTCGAGCGGTTATTGTTGACGTTTAAGTACGACTTATTTTCAGCTCTAATGCTCAACGAAGAGCCACGTGTTCTGCTCTTCGTCGAAACGTTCGTCGTCGTCTTTGTCGCCAGCGCCCAACGGTAGCCGCCCGAAAGAGGTGGCGACGAGACGCAAAACATGTCGTCCGGTCGTATAAATATCTAAATCGTTTGAATTTGGAATTTCGGATCGGAAACAAAACAATAGTAGTGGTATATCCGTATTAACGACAGGTGCACGTCAACCACAGTTTCGTGTACCAGGGCAACAACTCTCTGGCTTTTCGTTTGGCCTCCGCTTTGACTTCTTGTGCGGTGTCCATTATAGTATCGATTCACGTGCTCTCTGCGCGTGTGTGTTTGTGCAAAAGTGAAGAACAAATGATATCGTACAAAATACTAAATTTTTTTTATATGATTACACACGCGTAGTAGTAATACGATGTGATGTACCGCACCACTTTCTTCACTCACTTCCTCTCTTCCGGCTCTCTTCCAAAACCCACCACGGTAACTGTTCCCCTTCGGCGAGGGAATCCAACTGCGACTGCTCGTATTCGACCAACTTTAACGAAGTTTCCGATTTCCAAAACGGCTCTAAGCAGATATCTAAAGAACTTTTCGATAAACCGCCGTTGTCTTCTCGCAAACCGGACTCGAAGAGACGAACCATACTTTCGGCCTCTAATCGAGGTGATTTACTGTCCGTGAATTCAATTAAAGCTTTTTCGACGTCCGAGGCAGAGAGTAACCCGTCTTCGTCGTAGTCTAAGTTCTCAAAGCTTAAACATTTGAGTTGGAGTTCACGCCAGCGCCAACGACAGAGGTGGCGAATGATTAATGTTTTGAATGGCGTGCCTTCGTGGAAGAATCCCGAGGTCATGAGTTCGTCGTAATCAATCAGCGCGTTTTCGCCGAAGTGTTCACGAGCCATTCGTTCGCCGGCGCGTTGGAATTGGGGGATACCATCTGTACCTTCTAATAAGCCACCCCAGGTGACGACCGTGTACATTTTATTCAAGTCGATGGGTTCTTTGGCGATGTGCGTGACCTCGCATAGGCCGGTGGATGAGTTGACGACGGTTTGACACCCGACGTCCCATTGTAAATACCCTCCCCAACTGGCGTGTTCCGATTTTGAGCGTTCACTGAATGCAACTGCGCTCGCGAATTCGCGACCAGTCATTTCGAGCTTGACGATGGAATTTTCAAACGGCACCTCCGCGACTAAATCACCATACGTAAATGCATGTCGTTTCAAATCGTACGTCGCGTTTGCGCGCATACCTCCCGAGTTGTACAAACACGCATTCGCCGCGTGTTCGTCTCTCAACATCGTCGCAAATAACGTCCCTAACGTGCACTGTTGTTGTCTCGCATCTTTTGAAGACAGCGGGTGCAACGCCAACCGTTCGGCGTGGACGTGCACGGGCAAGATGAACTCGTGCAACTCTCTCAAGACTTTCGACCGTTCATAAATATCCGCATCAATTTCTGCGTCCGTGTGTGGATACTCGGTCAAATCGATCAATTCGGCGGTTATTTGTAAATTATTAGTCGCCGCGTTTGTCAATGATGAAGATCCCGTGGATCTTTCCACAGTCACGAACGTCTCGTTCGGTACCGCGTCCCAGCCAGGGTAATCGTCTGAAATCGGATCGGAAATCGCGTCGATTTCCAATTTCAGCGATTGGCACTCCTCGTCGCACTCTTCGTCGTCGTGGCACTCCGTTGATTTTGTTTCTGATGTTACATACGCAGTACCATTTGAGATGCTACTGTTATTCTCGCTGTTGTTGTTGTTGTATTCTTCGTTTTCGTTTTCGTTTTCTTCTTTTTCTTCTTTTAACACTTGCCCGTCCCATTCGCCGGCGGAGGTGGACATAGCTCTGGCGACGCCGCTGAAACTCTTTCTCGATCCCGGACCACCGAAAGTACTTTTCGCTATATCGATATAGTTAGTATTTACTTCTTTCTTTTTTCTTTTTTTAATCGTAACGACAACCACGTTCTCCGCGTCCATCCCAGCTTTGACGCACAACACACCTTTCTTGGCATCTTTGCTCACGTCTTCGTCGTCGCCAACTAAACCGATGAAGGGTTGGTGTTCGTGACCGCCTAAGATCAAGTCCAGTTTATCTTCGCCAACTTTACGAATGTATTCGTCGTCTTCGGATAAGGTTTGGTGCGTCAACGCGATCGTGACGTCGATGTCTCCTCCTTCATCGTTCTCTTTGTTCAATCGATGGATTTCTTCTAAAGTCGATAAAGTCTTCTCCGCGCAGTTCGCAAAGTGCACGCCTTGCGGTTTTTTCGCCGCGGATAAAGGCGTGGTCGTCGTACACAATCCCAATAAAGCAATTTTCAATCCACCAATCATCGTCACTTCAAACTTTGGCGTATCTGAAATAAACGCCGCGACGCCGCCGGCGTATTCGCATTCGTCTTTATCCTCGCCTTCTTGCGCGTCTTCGCACGTTTTCACTTCCACGTTCGTGTTTAAACAAATTGAATTGAGTTCAGATAACCTCGCGCCTAACGCCGCCGTTCCGTGATCAAACTCGTGATTCCCCAAACAAACGTAATCCACTGGCACTTTGTTCATCACCGACACCGCAGCACGACCGGAATCTAGCGAAGAGAGCAACGATGGCGACAAGAAATCGCCGCAAAGAACCACCGCGTGCGGATCTTTCAACCGGTTCGTGTTGTTATACACGAACGCTTTCAGTTTCGACACGTTTGCTAACTCGTACACGTCGTTTATGCTAAAAATTTTGATCGTATCGTACTCTTCCTCATCTTCTATCGTCGTCGTTCCGTTCGACACCGACGCCGACGCCGCCACCGATCCTTTTCTCGACGACGCGGCCAACAGCACGGTCCCTTTACTCCTCGATTTCGCGTTTCTTTTCAGCAGCGTGCGTCGTTTCTGCGCTCTACTACTCCCGTCCACATCCTGTGACGATTTTCTTCCATAATACTTGGACGAGACGGTCCCTTGTTGCTCCCTTCCTCCTCTTTCTCCTTCTTCGTCTCCTCCTCTTCCTCCTCCTCTCGTCGTCGCTCCGTCCTCTCGGCTGACGCACACTTTCGTGCCCAATCTCCTCCTTTCGCACCATCGCGGCGCAGTCGTTTTTAAAACGTGGCGCCCCTCGTTGGGTATATTTGTTGGTCTCCTCCTCTCCCTCGCAAAGCCGTGGCGTTTTTGTCCGGCAAACCCAACCGACGACGACGTCGTCGTCGTCGTCGTCAGAACCAAAGTCCGAAACGTCATTTTCGTCGACGACGCCTCTTCTTCGTCGTCGTCTTCTCCCGGTCGTCGTCGTCGTCGTCTCGAGCAAAGAGATCTTCTTCTTCAGATGATGATGATTACGATTTTTTGAACGGGATCCCGAGAGATATTTCCGACGTTTCGAAGACGAAAAGACGACGAAGAGATTGTTGTTATTTGGTCTCTCGACAAAGACGCTTTCTTTCTTTCTTTCCGGAAGCGCGGCAGCACCAAAACGGCAAAACTCGTCGTCTCTCTCTCTCTCGCGCGCGCGCGTTCTTCTTCGCGCTGGTTGGGTTGGTTGGGTTGGGCCGTAGTCGTTTTGCCGAAGAGGCGTTGGTTGTTTGAACACAAAAGAGCGCTTCTTCTTCTTCTTCTTCTTCTTCAAAAGAGACTCCTCTGAAAAAAGTACCATTTTTATCCACTACTCCTCCTCTTCTTCATCCGACCACTTGAAAGATGGACCTACTCGGTCCAAACAGAGAGACTTCACACGAGTCGTCGAATTGTTTGTGGTGGGTAAAAAAAAAAAACGAAAAAAAAAAGAGAACACCTGTTTGTTGTGCGTTTTGAGAGAGAGAGAGAGATCTCCCTTTTTTAGTGGTACAAGTCGTGGGTGTAGTGGGAGGAGTATCCGACTTTAGACTCTCGTTTTGATGCCTTTATTTTAGTAGACGCTCTTCGAAATTGAGAGAGAGAGAGAGAGAGAGAGAGAGAGACGACCTGACCTGACCTGACGCGAGTGGTGGTGGCGATGGTGACGACGTTCGCGACGATGACGACGACAAAAACGACGACGTGCCGATGGCGGCGGCGTTCTTCCGGCGACGAGAAGATTTATTTGAAAACGAAGACGAAGAAGACGATTGGACTTTTGCGTCGAAAACGCGACGACGACGATGATGATGACGACGACGACGAGCGAACTTTTTGTAAGAATTATAACAATAACAACGAAGAAGAAGAAGACGCCGAAAAATCGCTGAAAAAAGCGTCGGTGTCACTCGCCGCGGCGGCTGTCGTGTCGGCATGCGTCGCCGACCCAGCCGTCGCGGGTTTTGGCGCGCCAACTGGCGCGGTTCTCTCCCCACCCGTCAATACGATAAAAATGAAGAAATTAGAAAAACTGAACAAGCAGGCGCAACAACGCTTATCCGGAATGACCACGACAGGGAACATCGATATCCTTTTACTAGAACTGAATGAATTGCAACAGCTAGACACGCAAGAATTGGACGATATAGATGCCGAGAGAGCTTTACTTCTCGCGAATTCTGTGAAGACAAATTTAGATACGTTTAGCGAGAGCGAAAAGGCGGCGGAGATGAACGAACAAAAGACGAGGTTGTTGAACAAGAGAAAAGAAGAAGCGGAGTTGGTACAGCGGTTGGTCGACAGACGCGTGGCCTTAGGGAAGTTGAATAATCAAACACCGTTGATTGTGTACGGGTCTGCGTTAGTGGCAAGTTTCCTTGCTAATACGACGATGCACCCGTTGGATACGATGAAGGTGAGGAGAATCGCTTTGAAGAGTCGAAGGAAAATTGAAGAGAGAGATTCGTTGGATGAATTAGATCATGGACAACAGCAACAAGATCAAGAACAATACGAACCGACGATGAACGAAATCATAGGCGAAGGCGGATTCATGTCCTTATACGATGGTTTAGGTCCGAACTTGGCGAAAGAAGGCGTACCGTTAACGGTATATTTAGGCGTGTACGAAAGCGTGAAACTGTATTTGCTCGACAACACCACTTTTTTCAACGAGCATGTCATTTTAAGTTACTTAGTTGCCGGTGGATGCGGTGAATTCATCGCATCTTTCATTCGAGCGCCTGCGGAGGCGGTGAAATCGAGAACACAAACTGGGGCGACCATTTCAGAGGCGATGCAATCGAACTTTCAGCAGGCACGGGGACGCGAGAACATGTACAGAACGTGGACAGTTGCAATCTTTAGAGATATTCCGTTTGGGGCCATTCAAATCGCGTTGTTCGAGTCGCTCAAATTATTTCTCACGTCGCAAGAACAGGCGCCATTCGATCCGAATTCGTTGTTTGGTGAAGCCGTTTTAGGTGCGTGCGGGGGTATCGTCGGGAGTTTATGCGTCACACCTTTGGATGTCGTCGTCTCCCGATTGATTCAACAAATGGAATCCGTCGACGCGGCTCAGGAAAGCATTTTGTTGAGCCAAGAGGAAGGCGAGGCGTTGACGCCAGCCATGGAAAGGAACAATAACGTCGATGGTCCGATTGAAATGGTTCGGAAAGTCTACGCGGAAGGTGGAGGTTGGGCGTTTTGGAGCGGCGCTCAAGAACGCGTGCTGTATTGGGGACCAGCCGTTGCCATTTTCTTGTCCGTGTATTGCCAAATCCGTCAAAATTTTCTTTAACCGAGATGATATAGTATTAGTGTAGTAAGTAAGCTTTGTATTGCTGTATATTGTCTAAAAGAATGGCAAGTCAAAGGCGGAAAACAAATCCATCAAGGCAGTGAGTAAATCCTTGCCGACGATGCCGTCCAAGCCGCCGACAATGTCTGAATCTTCCGCCAGTCTAGACGCAAATCTAGTCGCCGCGGATCCGCCAAGCGCTAACGCAGTCAACGCGTTGATGGTATTCGCGGTACCCAAAGTCACGCCGTCGATTTGACACGCGTTCATCGTCCCAACGTGTTCTTTTTCGTCTTCGCATATGTTGATAAAGACGTCGTATAAGGTTTCGATCTTTGGACGACGCACGGATACGTGTTTCCGGTCCACGTAGGCGTTGTCGGTGGTACCATCCTTATCTAACTTCAACGACATGACTTCGCCCGTACTC
>MDSZ01001780.1_pt1 | contig 13584 bp, 16 predicted proteins | sample 811201 | NCBI WGS metagenome assembly MDSZ01 (sample SAMN05326647, study PRJNA326480) | marine metagenome | isolation source: seawater | place: Indian Ocean: North | collected 2010
AAAAAAGCAAAAATAAAAATACCTGATGGAACTCAAGATGGTAAACAATTTAGATTAAAAGGTAAAGGAATGCCTTTTATGCGAAGAGGAGATTATGGTGATTTATATGTTCAGGTTAAAACAGAAGTTCCTGTTTACTTAAATAAAGAACAAAAAGATTTATTAGAGAGATTTAGAAAAATAGAGAACGAAAAGTCAAATCCAAGTATTAAGAAGTTTTTTGATAAGGCTAAAAATTTCTGGAAAAATTAAAAATGGAATTTGAAAAAATAATTCCATCAATATTTTTAATATTAGTTTTAATTCTTATTCTTCCAAATTTTTTAAAATCTAATTCAAAAATAACAACATTTTTAAAAAATTTAGTTATTTGGTCTATAATTGTTAGTAGTGTTGTGATAGTTTCAAATCTTATCTTAAAATGAAAAAAATAAACTTAGCAATAACTGGTTGTATGGGTCGGATGGGTCAACAATTAATTAAATCAACAAAAATAGATAAAAGATTTAAGTTAGTTGTACTTACAGAAAATAAAAAAATTAATAAAAAAATATCAGGTATTGAAATAAGCACTAATACTGAACAAGTATTAAAAAAAGCAGATATAATAATAGATTTTACTGATCCTAGATGTACATTTCAAATTTTAAGAATAGCATCTAAATTAAAAAAAAAAGTTGTTATAGGAACAACAGGATTTACCAAAAAAGAGGAAAATTTAATAAAAAAATTTTCAAAAAAAATATCAATTTTAAAAGCTGGAAATATGAGTTTAGGTATAAATCTTTTAATGTACTTAACAGAAATTACATCTAAATCTCTTGGAAAAAATTTTTTTAGTAAAATTTTTGAAATTCATCATAAACACAAAAAAGATTATCCTTCTGGCACTGCACTAATGTTAGGGAAAGGTATCGCTAATGGAAAAAACGAAAATTTCTATAAAATGATAGGAAAAAAATATTTAAATAAAAAAAGTTTTCCTTACAGTAAAAAAATAAACTTTAATTCAATTAGAAAAGGTAAAATTATTGGAGAACATGAAGTAAAATTCTCAAGTGGTAAAGAAATAATTACATTAAATCATGAAGCTTTTGACAGAGCTCTTTATTCAGAGGGTGCGTTATCCGCAGCAAAATGGTTAATGAATAAGAGACCAGGTCTTTATTCTATGAGAGATCTTATGAATTTTAAATAATGGATGAAATTCAAAAAGCAAAAAAGATCTCAAAAATATTAAATAAAATATATCCCAAAATATCAGTCCCTTTAAAAAGTAAAAACGTTTTTACTTTATTAATTTCAGTTCTGCTTTCAGCTCAATGTACAGATGTAAATGTAAATAATGTTACTAAAAATATTTATCCAAAATATTACAAGCCGTATCATTTTGTTAAATTGGGAAGAAGAAAAATCGAAAAATTAATAAGAAAAATCGGTATTTTTAGAATTAAAGCTAAAAGTATCTATAATCTTTCTAAAATATTAATAGAGAAACATAATGGTCAAGTTCCAAAAACATTTGAAGAATTAGAAAAACTTCCTGGAGTTGGGCATAAAACAGCAAGCGTTGTCATGTCACAAGGTTTTGGTCATCCAGCATTTCCAATTGACACTCATATTCATAGATTGGCTCAAAGATGGGGGCTTACTAATGGAAAAGATGTTACTCAAACTGAAAAAGATTTGAAAAGGCTATTTCCAAAAAATAATTGGAACAAACTTCACCTTCAAATAATTTATTATGGCAGGGAATATTGCAAAGCCAGAGAGTGTTATGGAATAACTTGTAAAATTTGCACCACTTGTTATCCTAAAAGAAAAAAACCTATTAAAACAAAAAAAGCTTAACATGAAAATTCTCGGTATTGGTAATGCAATTGTAGATGTAATTTGTAAAGTTGACGAAAATTTTATCTCAAAAAATAATTTGGTTAAAGGCACAATGAAATTAATTTTTGATGAAAATGAATTTCAGGGATTATTATCGAATTTAAGAATAGAAAAAACAATTTCGGGTGGTTCGGTTGCAAATTCAATTGTTGGTTTATCTCAACTTGGAAATGAGGTGGGATTTATAGGAAAAGTGTCTGACGATAGTTTTGGAAAAAAATATGAAGAAGGATTAAAAAAAGAAAACGTAAATTTTTTTTATAAAAAAAAAAAAAGAAAAACTTCCGACAGGAACTTGTTTAATATTAGTAACACCTGACTCAGAAAGGACTATGTGCACTTTCTTAGGCATTGCTGGTCAAATAAACGAAAATGATATTGAATTGAACATAATTAAAAAGAGTGAAATAATTTTTTTAGAGGGATATTTATGGGATGAAGGTGATCCCAAAAAAGCTTTTGATAAAGCAATACTCAATGCAAATAAAGTTGCGATGTCTCTTTCAGATCAATTTTGTGTTGATCGGCACAAATCTCATTTTTTAAATTTAGTTAAGGAAAAGTTAGATGTTACATTTGCTAATGAAGGAGAAATAATGTCCTTGATTGATGCAAAAAACTTTGAGGACGTAATCTCATTTGCAAAAGAAATTAAAAAAAAAATTGTTATAACTAGAGGTGCTAAAGGAGCTATTTCTGTTTCAAATAACGAAATAAGGGAAATAGAAAGTGTAAAAGATTTAAAAATTTTAGATTTAACCGGTGCAGGAGATTTGTTTGCAGCTGGTTATCTTCATGGTTTAATTAACAATTTATCTCAATCAGAATGTTTAGAAAAAGGTACAGAATTGTCCTCAAAAATAATCCAACAAATTGGGGCTAGACTTTAATTTTAATTTTTGATCTTTTAAAACTTCCTTTTCCCTTTTTAGGCTTAACTATACGAGGTTTATATTTTCTAGAAAACAAATCTTTAGCAATTTTATTTTTCTTTCTCAATTAATAATGTATCCCTCTTTTGAACTAACAATAAAATTTTCGTCATTAAATTTATTTTTTATTTTTTTTCTGAGCCTATAAATATGAGTCTCTACAGTATGAGTTTCTAGTTGTGAACCATATTCCCAAACTTCTTTTTGTAACTCATCTATTTTTACACCAGATTTTGATTTTTGCAGAAATAGAATTAGGTTTATTTCTCTCTCAGTTAAATCAATGCTATCATCATTTTTTGATATCGTTCGAGAATTAATATTTAATTTATAAGATCCAACAGTTACATCAGATTGAGAATTAAAGTTTTTTTGAAGTAAATTGATATTAATTAATTGGATTAATCTATCAATTTTAATAGGTATTTTATTTATTGCTAGTTGATTAGAAAACTCTTTATTTTTAGTTTTAGTAAGAATTAAATAATCTTTTGTTAATTTTTGGAATTCTTTTAAACTTTTTTTATTTACTTTTATTAAATCGAAATTAAATTTTTCTTTTAATTCATCAAGAATATGAAATAAACTATCATATTCATAAACGATTATTTTTTTTAAGTTCATATATATAATTAAAATATGACAATAATAGTAAAAAATAAAGAAACTCTTATTATAGATGATTTTAAGTTTCGTTGTTCTTTAGGGAAAAATGGTATTACAAAAAATAAAAATGAGGGAGATAAAAAAACTCCGAAAGGAATTTTTAATATTGGAAATTTATATTATAGAAATGACAGAAATAAAAAACCTCAAACTAAATTAAAATGTTTAACCATTAAAAAGAGTATGGGATGGTGTGATGACCCTAATGATAAAAAAAATTATAATAAACTTATAAAGATAAAAAAAAATATTAAATGTGAAAAACTATATAGACAAGATACTAAATACGATTTTTTAATCCCAATATCCTACAATTCCAAAAAGATAAAATGCGGAAAAGGAAGTGCAATTTTTATTCATCTAACTTCCAACTATAAAAAGACCCTTGGTTGCGTAGCACTAAAAAAAAATGATTTTTTAATCCTATTAAAATTAATTACTAATAAAACTCGAATAAAAATAATTTAGTTTCTTTTTCCAAAAATTTTTGAACCTATTCTTACAAAAGTAGATTTATATTTTATTGCTGTTAAAAAATCTGAAGACATGCCCATGCTCAGTTCTTTTAATTTTAAATTGTCCGAAGCTTTTTTCATTTTTATAAAACTCTCAGCCGGATCAACATTTAATGGTGGTAAACACATTAAACCAACTATATCTAAATTAAATTGGTTAATACATAATTCGTAAAAGTTAGGTAAATCTTCAATACTAATTCCACTTTTTTGATTTTCATCTCCTATATTAATTTGAATAAAAATTTTCACTTTCTTATTAATTTTGTTTTGTTCTTCAAAAATTTTTTTTGCCAATTTAGTGGAGTCAAGTGAATGAATATAATCAAATAATTTAACTGCTTGTTTGACTTTATTTGTTTGAAGTTTTCCTATCATATGTAATTTTAAATCTTTATATTTGATCTTTATACTAGGCCATTTTTTTTCTGCCTCTTGAACTTTATTTTCTCCAAAATCCAAATGGCCATATTCTATTAAAGGCAAAATATTTTCTATTGAAAAAGTTTTGCTTACTGCAATAACCTTCACTTTAGAAGTTTCATCCAAATTTTTTAAATTTATTTCTTTTTTAATTTCGATTAAATTAAGTACATTTTTATGCATAAAAAGATTCCTTGTATTTTTACTTTTATTTCAGACTTTAAAAAAGAAGAAATTTTGAATTTAAAGAGTGATGTTGCTCTTATTTATAGAAATTACCACAGTAAAATCGATAAAAAAAAATTACTAGAATTAAGAGAGTTTTGTAAGGTAAATAAAAGGAAGTTATATCTATCTAATAATATTAAACTTGCAGTTAATCTAGATCTTGATGGTGCTTATATACCCTCGTTTAATAAAAATCTTGGTATTCACAAATTTAATAAAAAAAAAGATTTTTTAATATTAGGATCTGCCCATAATGTTTTTGAGATTCGGATTAAAGAAAAACAAAATGTCGATCTACTTTTTTTATCTCCAATATTTAAAAGCAAAAAAAACAAAAATTATTTAGAAATAATTAAATTTAATATTCTTGCACGACAGAGTACAAAGAAAATTATTGCATTAGGAGGTATAAATAAAAGGAATATAAATAAATTAAAAATTGCTAACACCTATGGCTTTTCTGGGATATCTTATTTCTTCCAATAATTTTAAAAATGAATAATAAAAATATTTTACAAAAAATTCAAATTTTGATGAATCAATTTAATGCAAAAAATTTTAATGAGGTAATATCAAAAGCAAAAATACTTATAAAAAAAAATCCAGAATATGCGATCTTGTATAATCTTATTGGCTCTGCATATCAAAATATTGGAGATTATGTTAATGCTAAAAATTATTTCAAAAGTGGTCTAAAAATAGAATCAAATAACATTGCTTTAATGAATAATCTAGCAATGTCCTACAAAAATCTCTTATTATATGCTGATGCAGAGGAATTATATTCAAAAATTATAAAACTTAATAATAAGTATATAAATGCCTACGTAAATTTTGGAAATCTTAAAAGAGATTTAAATGAATTTGATAATTCAATTAAACTTTATGAAGAAGCTTTGAAACTTTCTAATGCTAATCCAATTTTATATTATTCATTAGCACTCGCAAACCAAGGACTTGGAAACTTTGAAAAAACAGTTTTCTATTCAAAAAAAGCTTTAGAAATAGACCAAAAATTTACACGTGCAGACCATTTAATTAGTCAGTCAATCAAATATGACAGTAAAAATGATCATTATCTAAATTTAAAAGAAAAAATAAAAAAAATTGATAGTAAAAGTTTTGAAAAAGTTGACATTTATTTTTCTTTAGCAAAAGCAGAAGAAGATATTGGAAATATAAAAGAGTCTTGTGAATATTTAATACAAGGAAATCAATTACAAAAAGATCTTATCAAATATGATGTATCTAAGGAAATTAATTTATTGAATAATATAAAAAGTAAGTTTTTAAATAATCTGGAACACAAAATAGAACTAAATGAAGATAAAAAAATTATTTTTATTTTAGGAATGCCTCGTTCAGGTACCTCCTTAGTTGAACAAATCATAACATCTCACAGTGAAGTTTTTGGTGGTGGTGAACTACCGATTTTATCAAATATTATAAAGAATAATTTTATTGGCTTAAAAGAACTATTAATAGATGATTTTGAAGAAAAAATTAAAGATCCATTAATACTAAATCAAGCAAGAATTACATACTCTAGTTTTATTAAAAATTTTAAATTTAAAGAAAATTATATAACAGATAAAGCACCACTTAACTTTAGGTGGATAGGATTTATAAAAGCAATATTCCCTGAGGCTAAGATAATACACTGTGTTCGTGAACCAAAGAATAACTGTTTATCAATGTTTAAAAATCTATTTGAGGGAGGATTAAATTTTACTTACGATCAAAATGATTTAGTCAAATATTACAAGAATTATGCCAGTTTGATGTCTTTTTGGAAATCAAAATATGGAGACTCGATATATGAAATAAAGTATGAAAATTTAATTTCAAATAATGTAGAAGAAATAAAAAAGGTAATTAAATTTTGTGACTTAAATTGGGAGGACAATTGTTTAAAATTCCACAAAAATAAAACACCAATTAAAACAATGAGTACAGCTCAAGCGAGAAAACCCATTTATAAGACATCACTAAATATTTTTGAAAAATACAAAGATTATTTAAAGATTTTAGATAAAGATCTGTAAAAAAAAAGCCCCAGTTAAAAAACTGGGGCTTTAATATTTTATTTATTTCAAATTAGAATGCAAATGAAACAGCGATTTCAGTCATCTCATCGTTTGATCCAGATGAGTTGTTGTTGTTTCCAACTTCGTTTCTGTTTCCAGCAATTTTCATTGAACCCATAGTGTAAGCAATAGCGATACCTTCACCATCTTCAGTTACGTTATCAGCTGAAGGGTTTTCGAATTCCACTTCTCTTTCACCATAAGAAATTGAAAGGTTTTCGTTTACGTTAAACGCAATACCCCATGCATCTATGTTTTGGTCAATACCAGCATTTGCTCCTTTTTTGATGTGACCCATTTGGTAACCAAATGTGAAACCACCCATAGAGTAGTTAGCGAACGCAGTCATGTGTTCGTCATCACCTTGCTCATCGTGAGCAGCTGACATTGCTTGTGAACCATTTTCAGCTTCACCATAACCTACTCCCCAAGATAAACCGTCAACTCCGATTACATCTCCTGAACCAGTTATTGCAAAGTCATAAGCGTTTTGACCTGCACCTGATGATGAACCATCAGTGTTAGCTGCACCTGAACCTCTTCTAGCAGCGGCGTTTAAAGTTACACCACCGAAAGATTTGATGTAGTTAAATACACCTGTACTACCAGCTGCACCAACTAATCCACCTGTTCCGTATGTAGCATCAGTATCTAGACCATCCCAGATTTCTTCTGCAGCAGTCGGTGTTTTATCATCGATAGTTGCAAGACCTGAACCTGAACCTTGGTCATACGCTAAAGTTCCCATATCACCCATGTCAATAGTCAATCTAGCTGATGACATACCAGCGAATTGATCTTTTGAAGTTTGCATGTAAGATACAGTCATTCCATTGACTTCACCTGAAGCTGTGAAACCAAGATTAGTTTTCATACCAAACGGGTTACCAGTTACTTCAGTTGTGTCTTCTGTAGTGTAAGTTAACAATGTAGCACCACTTACAGTCATTTCTGCAGCATTTGCAGAAACAGCAGCAAGAGAACCAGCTAAAGCTGTTAAACCTACTTTTTTAAAGTTATCCATAATATTCTCCTTTTCTTTACTTTTCATATATGAATGATTGTAAATTATTAAGAAAATGAATTTTTTAAACAATTATTGGCTAAAAACTATATTATTTTAAATAGTGTTGCTTTTTTACCACACTTAATAAATTGCCTTTTATTTAGCTTAATAAGCTATTAATAAAACAAGTACAATAAAAATATGAAAAAGCTTATATTATTACTCTCAATTCTGATTTTTATTAATTCCTGTGGAATTTATAGACCAACGGATGCCCGAAAAGTACCTGTTAATGCTAAGGAAAGGGTGAAAAAAAATATGGAGGAAGGTAGAGGTTTTAGAATAGCGGGACTTGGAAAAAAGGGGGGAGATTTTCTATTTTCATCAGCCAATCCCATGTGGAGAGCCTCAATGGACAAATTGAGTTTTGCACCCCTAAGTGTAGTAGATTATGGAGGTGGTATCATTATTACTGACTGGTTTAGTGATGGAGAAAGCAAAGAAGAACTTAAAATCGCTGTTAGATTTTTATCAAATGAAATCAGATCGGATGCATTAAAAATAATTATTCATAAAAAAAAATGTGAAACTTTTAATAGTTGCAAAATTAGTTCTATCGAAAATGCTACAAATAATGAAATAAAAATTGCTATACTGAAAAAAGCTGCTCAGTTAGAAAAAGAAGATCTTGTAAAAACTAAAAAGGACAATTCAGACGTTAAATTACCTAAAAACTTTTAATAAATTTAGATAAAGAAATTTAGATGATGGAGTCATCGAGATATAATTTTAAAGAAATTGAAAATAAGTGGCAAACTTATTGGGAGAAAAACAATTTTTTTAAAGCTGATAATAAATCAAAAAAACCAAAATTCTATTGCTTGGAAATGTTTCCATACCCATCAGGCAAAATTCACATGGGACATGTTCGAAATTATACAATTGGTGATGTGTTGGCTAGATTTAAATCATTAAGTGGTTTCAACGTTTTACATCCCATGGGTTGGGACTCTTTTGGTATGCCTGCAGAAAATGCTGCAAAACAAAATAATTCAAACCCTAAAGAATGGACTGAAAATAATATCAGTACTATGAAATACCAGCTTAAAAAACTTGGGTTATCAATTGATTGGGAAAGAGAAATATCAACATGTTCTCCTGATTATTACAAACATCAACAAAAACTATTTTTAGAATTATATGACAAAGGATTAGTTTATAGGAAAGAAAGTTATGTAAATTGGGACCCAGTTGATAATACAGTTTTAGCAAATGAACAAGTTATTGATGGTAAAGGTTGGAGATCTGGAGCAGTTGTAGAAAGAAAAAAACTAAATCAATGGTTTTTTAAAATATCAAACTTTTCTGAGGAGCTGCTTAAAGACCTAGATCAGTTAAACGATTGGCCAGATAAAGTTAAGATAATGCAAAAAAACTGGATAGGTAAATCGTTCGGGTGTGAAATAGATTTCAAAATTCAAGGTTCTGAAAAGATAAATTCTATAAAATGTTATACAACTAGACCTGATACATTATTTGGTTTTTCTTTCTTGGCTTTATCAATAGATCATCCAGTATCTAAATTGTACGAACAAGATAAAAATTTTCAAAAATTCAAAATTGATTGTTCAAAAACAGGCACTACTGAGGAGTCAATAGCTCATGCGGAAAAGATAGGTTTTAAAACAGATTTATTGGCAATCAATCCCTTTGATGAAACTAAAAAAGTGCCTGTCTATTTTGCAAATTTCGTATTAATGGATTATGGTTTTGGTGCTGTTTTTGGATGTCCTGCTCACGACCAGAGAGATTTTGATTTTGCAAAAAAATATAATCTTGAAATTAAGACTGTTGTAAAACCTCTTGATCAAAATGATAATTTCATTGTTACCGATGAAGCCTACACAGGAGCTGGAACAATAATAAATTCAAAGTTTTTAAATGGGTTGATTGTTCCAAATGAGTCTATCAATAAAACCATTGAAATTTTAGAGGAGAAAAAAATAGGAGAAAAAAAAACCAATTATAGACTTAAAGATTGGGGTATCTCTAGACAGAGATACTGGGGTTGTCCAATACCAGTCGCTTACGATGAAAATAACGACATTATTAAAATACCTGAAACTGAACTTCCAGTTTTACTTCCTGATGAAATTAATTTAAACACAAACGGTAACCCATTAGACTCTCATCCAAACTGGAGAGAGGTAGTTATTAATGGAAAAAAATGTAAAAGGGAAACTGATACATTAGATACATTTGTAGACTCTTCCTGGTATTTTTTAAGGTTTTGTTCTGCCAATAATAAAACTAAAAGTTTTGATGAAAAAGATGTCCAATATTGGATGCCAGTTGATCAATATATAGGCGGCGTAGAACATGCAATCTTACACCTTTTATATTCAAGATTTTTTACACGAGCTATAAGTCTAAAAAACAATAATTTTAAAATCAATGAACCCTTTAAAGGGCTTTTTACTCAAGGGATGGTATGTCATGAAACTTATAAAGATCAAAATAATAATTGGATAAGCCCAGATGACATCGTTACCGATGATGGGAAAAATTTTTATATTAAAAATAAACCATCTTCTAAAGTAACTGTAGGACCATCTGAATCTATGTCCAAATCTAAAAAAAATACTATAGACCCTGAAAAAATGATTAAAATTTATGGTGCTGATGCTGTAAGGTTATTTATTTTATCCGATAGCCCCCCAGAAAAAGATATACAGTGGTCCGAAAATGGAATGTCATCTTCATTTAAATTCATTCAAAAATTTTGGTCAATGAGTGGAAAAATAATTGAAAATACAAAGTTAAAAAAAATTGAGACAAATTCTAAAATAGAAATGTTTACAAACCAGGCAATAGATAAAATTAATTTTGCTTTAGAAAAATTTAGATACAATGTAATTATTGCCGTTTTTCACGAAATCTACTCATTTTTCAAAAAGATCTCAGATGAAAATAAAAATTACGAAAATTTAGAGAATAATTTTAAAAAAATTTTAATTATAATGACACCAGTAATACCTCATCTTACGAATGAGTGTTTAAATAAGATGCAACATCAGGATGAAATAAAATGGCCAAAAGTAAATTTTGAACATTTAAAATCAAATGAGAAAAATATTGTTATCCAAATTAATGGAAAGAAAAGAAACACAATATTAGTAAATGGTGAAATAGATGAAAAAAACTTAATTGAAAAAATTAAGAATTCAAAAAATGTAGAAAAATATATAGATGGAAAACAAATTATTAAAACTATTTATATAAAAAATAAGTTAATTAATATAATTATTAAATAATGAAAAAGTTCCTAATATTAATTTTTTTTCTTTTAACGCATTGTGGATTTCAACCACTGTATTCAAATAAAAACTATGAAGAACTTACATTCAAGAAAATTGAACTAATAGGAAAAAAAGAAATCAACAGACGTATAATTTCTGCCGTATCCATAAATGAAAATAAGCAAAATTACAAATATGACAAAGTTGTTCTTAAAAATTCTATAGAAATTACCGAAACCTCAAAAAATACTAAAGGTCAAGTAGACTCATTTAAGATGATGTTAAGACTTCATTTTATAATTGAAAATAATGGCCATATTTTACGTGATAAGAATTTTTACAAAGAATTTTCATATAATAATTTAGATAATAAATTTGACTTGTCTGAGTATGAACTAAATCTTGAGGAAGATTTAACTGACAAAATTATTGAAGATCTAATTCTCTTTTTAAGAAACTAAATGATAATTAAATATTTTGAATTAAAGAAAAAAAAAATAGATAATTATAAATTTTTTTTACTTTACGGTAATAACATAGGATTAATACAAGATACAATTGAAAAATATATTAAAACTTTTGTTAAAGGTAATATTTATAATTATGAGGAAAATGAAATAATCAAAAGAGAAGAAACTTTTATAGAAAGTATTTCCAATAAATCTTTTTTTGATGAAAAAAAACTTATTATAATATCGAGAGTTACAGATAAAATTTATAAAATCATTCAAGGTATAATCGATAAAAAAATTGATGATATAATATTGGTTCTTACAACCGGGGTATTGGAAAAAAAAAGTAAAATTAGAAATTTTTTTGAAAAAGATAAGAAGACCGTTTGCATACCTTTTTATGAAGATAATGTTCAATCATTAAATTCCCTAGCACAAGATTATCTTAAAGATAAAAAAATATTTTTATCCCAGCAAACTTTAAATCTTATTACGGACAGATGTAGAGGAGATAGAATTAATTTATTTAATGAATTGAATAAAATTGAAAACTTTGCAAAAAATAAAAAGAAGATAAATCATGAGGATATTTTAAAACTAACAAATTTAAGTGAAAATTTTAGTATTAATGAGCTAGTCGATAACACTCTCGCTAAAAATGTTAAAAGAACTTTAAATATACTAAATGAAAATAATTTCTCTCCTGAGGATTCAATTTTAATCATAAGAATTTTTCTGAATAAATTAAAAAGATTACTTAAGATAAAATTGCAGATGGAAGAAAATAAAAATAATGTGGATAACGCCATTGATAATTTTAAACCACCAATTTTCTGGAAAGATAAAATTATAGTCAAAAAACAAATAGAGATACTAGATAATAGAAAAATTCAAAAGCTTATTTATGAGGTTAATAACTTAGAGTTACAAATTAAAAAATATCCTCTTGCTTCAACCAATATCATAACAAACTTTGTAATAGATCAAACTAATAGAATTAATAATTAGATTTAATTATATCAATAATTTTATTTAACTGGTCAATATCATGATAAGAAAAAGTAATAGTTCCTTTATTTTTTCTGTTATTTTTAATAGAAACTGATAAACCAATTTTATCAGACACTGACCTTTCAAGGCTTTGGATATTAGGATCCATTGATTTAGATAAAGAACTCTTCCTTTTTTTAAAAATCTTAACAAAATTTTCTGATTGTCTAACAGAAAGTTTTTTTTCAATTATTTTATTAGCTATAAATTCAGCATTGTCTAAACCAACTAAAATCTTAGCATGCCCTGCACTAATTTTTTTTTCTTCAATATATTGCAATACAGATTTGGGAAGCGTTAACAGCCTTAAAGAATTAGTTATGTAACTTCTGCTTTTACCTATAAATTTAGAGACTTTTTCTTGATCATATGAAAATTCGTCGATCAATCTTTTATATCCTTGTGCTTCTTCAAGGGGATTTAAATCATGTCTTTGAACATTTTCAACAATGGCAAATTCTAAAGATTTTAAATCATCAGCTTCAGTAACCACTACGGGAATGTCATGTAACCCTGCTTTTCTAGCTGCTAACCATCTTCTTTCACCTGCAATAATTTCATATTTAGCATCATCACTATTTGACCTTCTTACTATTATTGGCTGGATAACTCCTCTTTCTCTTATAGAATTACTTAAATCTTCTAAAATATCTTCATCAAAATTTTTTCTAGGTTGATATTTGTTTGGGATAATTTCACTTAAATTTAATTTATTTGTTTTATTTTCAACTTTTGTTTCTCCGATTAAAGATGACAAACCTCTTCCTAATCCTTTTTTTATTTTAGAATTCATTATGCTGCACTTCCTATATTGTTCTCTTGATTAACAAATTCATCTGTAAAACTATAATAAGATTTACTTCCTGGACAATTTTTATCATATACTAAAACTGGAACACCGTGTGAGGGTGCTTCTGATAGTCTAACATTCCTAGGAATTACTGTTTGGTAAACTTTATCCTTAAAATAATTCCTTGCTTCTGCTTCAACTTGAGAAGATAATTTATTTCTTCTGTCATACATCGTTAAAAGT
>MDSZ01021864.1_pt1 | contig 13584 bp, 11 predicted proteins | sample 811201 | NCBI WGS metagenome assembly MDSZ01 (sample SAMN05326647, study PRJNA326480) | marine metagenome | isolation source: seawater | place: Indian Ocean: North | collected 2010
AAATATTTATAAAACTTGGTTCATTTAAAAAATAATAAATAAATAATAGAAAAAAAACTAGGGTAATAGCTATGCTTAATGTTTTTTTAGTCATGTATTTATTCATTTAACATCCATAAATAAAAAATCGTTATGTTGTGACGCTATATTTTTAAAATTGAAACTTTTAGACGTTTCCTTTGCATTCTCAATGATTTTATTTTTGTTTTCACTGCTAAGACTTTCCAGATGTAAAATTGCATCAAGTAAACTTTTGGAGCTTCCTGACTTGAAGCGTATTGAATTATTTTCATTACAATGCTCTACAAACCCAATAGAGTCACTTACAATGCAGATCTTTCCGAGACTGAATCCCTCAATTAAAGTCAAAGGACCACCCTCTAGTTGACCATATTTTCTTTTTGATGTGACAAACATACAGTCTGCTTTTTGTAAATACTCAATTTTTTTATCAAATCCAACAAAGCCAAGAAAATTTACATGATTTGTTAATTTTAGATTTTTAACAAGAGACTTTAATCTTTTTTCCTCTGTACCCGTTCCCAAAATATCTAGTTTAAATTTAGAATTAATATCTTTATATCTTTCTAAAGCTTGAAGGAGGACATCTAAACCTTTATAGTCTATTAATCTTCCAATAAATAAAAAATTTGTAATTTCATTTATTTCTTTTAAAGTTTTTTCAGACCTGAATAAATTTTCGTCAATTCCCATTGGTATTACTTTAAACTTTTTGTTTAGCAACAAATCTTCTGAAAGATTTTTATTTATTTCATTTAATACTGTTGTGCTTACAGCCGTGTATTTATATGAATAATTTGTTACTTTTCTGATTAGATAGCTACCAAACTTACCAAGGTTATTAAGAATTAATACATCTGAGCCATGAGATGTAAAAATCAATCTAATTTTTAATATTCGACAAACTATATATCCAATTATTGTTTGGGGAGTAAACCAGTGGCAATAAACAATATCAGGTTTAAAAGATAAACATATTTTTAGAAGTGAAAAAAATTGTGAAATTACAAAAAAAATTATTTTTAATATATTTAAGGGATTTTTTTCGATAGAAGGCTTGATGCCTTTGATTGAAAAATTTTGATATTTTGATGGAAAAAAATATCTGTAAGTTTGGATTTGATAATTTTCATTGGTAATTATTTTTTCTTCTTTTCCATTCATTGGTTTTAAAATTTTAAATTTTAATTTCTTATTTTCAGCACTTAATTTATCTATAAGTTCATTGATAAAATTAGCTACTGGTTCATTGTTGTTTGAATTAAAAGTAGATGTATTGACTAAAATTTTAATTTCATTGTTCATTATTGAATATTGTACTTTGAAAAATTTCTTGTTTCATAATTGAATATAATTTCAAGTAATTGATTTATTTTTCTTCATTCTTTAAAGTACATTTATGTCGAAAATAGATAACAAAATTGTGCTTTTTGGAGGTCTAGGCTACGTTGGTTCTGCAATTATTGACTATTTTAATTCAAACGATATAAACGTAACTGTGATTGATAATAATATTTATGGTAAAAACCTAGTACAAAAAAAGAGAAACCAGTATATTTTTGCAGACACTAGGAATATAAATTTATTATCAGGTTTCGATTATTCTGATAAATACGTCGTCATGCTATCTGGGTTAGTAGGAGATCCAATAACATCAAAATATCCAGACTTAAGTATTGAGATTAATGAAACATCACTTATAAATCTTATAAATACAATTAAAAATTTTAAAAAATTAATATTCATATCTACATGTTCAAATTATGGACTAAATTCATCTGACAATGTTCTTGATGAAACTTCAGACTTGAATCCTATTTCAATATATGCGAAATCAAAAGTTGCAGTTGAAAACTATCTAATTAACTCTGACATTAATTATACAATTTTAAGATTTGCGACTGCATTCGGACACTCACCTAATATGAGATTTGATTTAACCTTAAACGAATTTACAGCGATGCAATATTTTGATAAATATCTAGAAGTTTATGATTATAAAACCTATAGGCCCTACTGTCACATAAAAGATTTTGCTCAAGCTATATTCAAGATTATTAATTTTGATGACAAAATTACAAAAAAAGAGATATTTAATGTAGGTTCAAATGAAAATAATATTTCTAAAGAAAACCTTATAAGACTTATTGCTGAATATTTAGGAAGTTCAAATTACAAGCTTATTGATGATTCAAAGGATAGAAGAAACTACATTGTTGATTTCTCAAAAGTTGAATCAGTTTTAGAATTCAGATCGAATTATAAAATAGAAGATGGAATAAAAGAAATAATTTCTAAATTAGAAACTAATGAATATGGATTAAACGAAAATTTTGAATTATTGAATGATTATTACGGTAATTATTCAATTCCAAAAAGTAATGGATGAAAATTATTTACAATATCTTAGGTGTTGAAGCTAAATTAAATCCTTGACTGTAGATTAATTCAGTATTTGGGTACTTCAAGTTATTATTTTTTTTCACATATGGAAGATCATATAAAGGAGACCATACATTTCTGCTTCCAATTCCCTCCTTATTAAGATTCAAAAGCAGCGACTCTTTATCATTATTGCTAATTTTGTCATCAAGAATAAACAGATTAAGCCAGTAGTTTGAATATGATCCTTTAGGTTCTTTAAAAATTTTGATTCCTTCTGAACTATCAACTAAATTCGAATAATTTTCATGAATTTTTCTATACAAATTAACTTTTTGTTCAATTAGTTTGATTTGGCTATTACCAAGAGATGCATTTAAAGCAGCCAGTCGGTAATTAAATCCAACAGAATCATGGAAGTATGAATATTTATCTGATGCTATGTTTGCTGTAGTTGATAGATGTCTAATTTTATTTAGGAGTTCTTTATCTTTTGAAATTATTGCTCCACCTGAACCAGAGGTTACTATTTTATTTCCATTAAAACTTGTTGTTGTTATATCCGAATATTTGGCTGAGGTATGATCATTTCTTTTACTTCCAAGGGATTCTGCGGAATCAACAATCAATTTTAGTTCAAATTTATCACAAAATTTTCTATATTCTTTAATTTTTCCTATAGTTCCAAACACATCAACTACCAAAACAGCTTTAACTGTTCTTTCAGTATTTTTATCGAAAACCATACCATTTTTATAATCAAAAAATTTATTTGCATATTCTTCTAATAGATCTAAATCAATAGATAGATCTTCTAAAGATATATCTATAAACAGTGGTTCAGCTCCTACATACTTAATAGCATTCAACGGTGCAACAAATGTTAAAGGTGTTGTAATTATTTGATCCTCGTTGGAAATATCAAGGCTTTGGATTGCTAAGTGTAATGCAGACGTACCACTGTTTACCGCAACTGACTCAATACCATCAAATACTTTACTGATACTTTTTTCAAATTCATTAACTATAGGGCCAGCAGTAGAAACCCAATTATCATCTAAAGTTTTTATTACAGCATCTATATCTGAACTACTAATTAATGGTTCATTAATATTTATTGGCAATTCTTTTTTTGGATACCACGATATAATCTCATTTAATAATTTTTCAGAATTCACTATTATTAGATTTTATAACAGTAAATAATATTTCTAAATAAGAAATTTCATTTATGATTAACCTTGTAAACAAAGGTAATTAATTGAAATTTAATATAAGAAAACCTAGTCATTATGTAATCTATATTATTTTTTGTATAAATTTTTTGATAAGTGTTTTTATTGTTATTTTTTACAAAAAGCCAAAAAAGCAAATAATTTTATTTGGCCACTTATTTGAAGGAAATTTAAAATATTTTTATCAACAAAAAGAAAAACTTCAACACGAAATTTTTTATGTATCTTTTTCACACAAAGAATATAAAAGTTTAAAAAAAGAAAAAATTCAAGTCTTATCACCACTAAGTCTTTTCAATGTTTTTCAGATTATAAGATCTAATGTTTTTATTGCTTCACATGGGATACCTTTTCATAATCTTTTATCTAAATTAACAGATATAAAGTTTTTTAATATTGGTCATGGAATTACAAACACATTAGTAATTGGAAATCCCATACAACCAAATGAATTATTTCACAGCTATTGGCTTCCGTCAGAATTTGAAAAAAAGGTATGGGAAGAAGCTATTAATAGAACAGTTTCAATACTTAAACCCACAGGCTTTATAAGGGTGGAGAATTTAGTTTTAAACAATAAGTCAAAGGGAGTTCTTAAGACAAAGCTTAACCTACAAGGTAAGGTTGCCCTCTTTGCTCCTTCAGGTGTTGAAAAGTATGATTTGAATGAAAATGATAATTTTCAATATAGTAATATCAAGTTTTTAAATTTATTGGAAACCCTCTGTATTCAAGAAGATATAAATTTAATTTTTAAACCACATTATTTCAATTATGAATTTAAAGATATTGAAAATGAAGTAGTAACTTTTATTTCAAATTCAGAAAAATTAATTTATTTTGAAGATTTAGACATTGATGATTTTAATGAGCTATTAATTATTAGCGACTTTCTCTTGACTGATTATTCATCTATATTTGTTGATTTTCTTTCACTCGGAAAGCCAATTATTTTTTTAGATGTTGAAAAAAGAATGGAGAATACAGCATTTACAAAATATCTCGATAATGAATTTATAGAATTTATTAATACGTTTGAAGAATTTAAAAAAGTATTTTCTAACATTTCTAAAGAAGAAAAATATTCAAATAAACTTTATAAATTAGATAAGATTATTTATGATGATATCTACAAAACAGGGTCTATGAATAACTATATGTCTGACCTTTCTAAAGTTTTAGAAATCGATATTAAAGATATTTAAAAATAGTTTATTTTTATAATTTAGTTCAATAAATTGTAAAAAAATATAAAAGCTGACAAATCTTTAATCGTGCTCTTAGTTTTCGGATGCTGTCATCAGAGAGAGAAACTAAAAACTCTACAGATCATAAAACTCTTTTTTATTATCTGCCCAAGGAGAAGCAATAAGAATCTCAACAATATTTTTTGCAGTATTAGTTTTAAAAAATGGGTTCTTAAATTTTTGTGATTTTAAACGAAACTCAGATGAAAGGGCAGTTTCTATCGCATTAATAATTTCATGTTTTACTGGGCCAACATCAATCACACTTTCGCCCTTTACTCTCCCATTTTGTCTATCGCCAATATTAACTGTACCAATCTTGAAAGATGGTACTTCAAGAATGCCGCTTGATGAATTGCCAATCACAACATCAACAAACTGCAACAAAGAGAAATATACTTCTTGGCCAAAGTTGACGCCAATAAACCGAAAATCTGGCTTCTGTTCAACGAAGCTATTTATTCTTTCGATAAATTTCAGGAAATTAGGATCAGCATTTGGCAAAGAAAATATAACATTGGTTTCTTCAAATTTGTCTAAAGCGCCTAACATCTCCTCTAAATGGTTAATTGTTTGTTCTAATGAACGGGTTTCGGGATGAAAAGTTACTAAGAAGTTCCTTCTAGACAAATTCGTGCCAAGAATTTTTTCACACTCTTTCTTTGAAAGTAGTTGCATTCTCATCTCCTCGATATTTTCGGCACCAGGGCTACCTACATCGAATACCACCTCTGGATTTTCACCCATTTGAACTACCCTTCGTTGATAATCTGGATGTCCTGTGAAATGAACTGACGCCATTTTCGTTATAGAATGGCGAATAAACTCGTCAAAAGCCCCTGTTGTAACTTCACCTCCACCTACATGTGCTAACGGTATTCCAACTAGTGAGGCGGCAATACTTACACCCAGAATCTCATAGCGATCACCTAGAACCAAAATTTTATGTACAGATCGATCTTGAAAAACCTTAGTGAACTTTAGAATAGCGGCAGATACAAATTGACTGGGTGAATAAATACTATCTGAGTTTATATCTAAGTTAACCTCTACAATCTCAGAGTAATTTTTTGACCTAACTTCATCAATTGTGTTTCCAAGCTCACTGTTGAAATGATATCCAGTTGAAGCAAGAATGAGATTTGCCCTTGAATCACTTTCGAGAAGATCACAAATGCGAGTTAACAAACCAAAATCAGCTCTACCACTCGTTACAACCATGATATTTTGAATTTCATGAACCATTAATTCCGCCTCAAATCACAATTAGATCATCTTCGTCAAAGTCACGTTGTGCTTTACGTCCAATCACGTCATCCAAAAGCATTGGGCTAATACCAGTTGCCGGACGTTTGGCAGTAATATTATCAGCAGAAAACAAATCACCACGTTTTATTTTACGACTAGCAACCAATGACTTTCTAGCAACCATCAAATTTTTCTTTTCACTTTCTGTAACACGCTTTACTCCGTCACCCATAGCATCTTCGACTTGACGAATAGCTGTTACCATAGCAGCAAATTCATCTGGCTCTATGCTAGCTAAATGATCTGGTCCAGGCATTGAGCGATCTAATGTTAGATGTTTTTCAATTATCTTAGCACCAAGCGAAACTGCAGCAATGGGAATAGAGATCCCTATCGTATGATCAGAATAGCCTACCGAAGTGCCAAAGTATTTTTGTAGCGTTTCAATTGCTAGGAGATTAACCTCATCAATGGGAGCAGGATATTCAGTAGTGCAATGTAGTATGGTGATGTCTTTTCTTTGAAGACCTTCACTTTCCAATGAATTTAAAGCGCTTTCAATGTCTCCTAGCGAACACATCCCAGTAGATAAAATTACTTTTTTACGCTTCCTTCCTATTGCTCTTAACAAAGGTAAATTAGTAACTTCTCCTGATGCAATTTTTATATATTTAAAATTAAATTGGTCCAGAAAATCCAAACTTTCCAGATCGAAGGCTGTTGAAAATATCTCAATACCATTCTGCAGTGCGAATTCGTTTAAGGTGGAATGATCAGATTCTGATAGCTCTAATGATGAAACCATTTCCAATTGGCTTCTAGCATCCGGCACATTTTTCATTTGATATTCGGCTAAGGGGGCAGACTGGCTTATGGAGTTTTGGGTTTTAAATGTCTGGAACTTCACAATATCAGCACCTGCGGCTGAAGCCTCATGGATAAGTTTTTTAGCTAGCTGCAAATCACCATTATGGTTAACACCTATTTCTGCAATTATTAAAGTTCGTTCGTTTGTCATCCATCCTCCTAAAAGCTACCGTAAACATTGTTAAACATTGCTTTCAATACCTTTATTAGGTTACTAATTTGCTGCTTTTGATTATCGTACCACTAACTCATAAACTAAATTATAACTTAGGTAGTGGCGACGTACGCTCGTCCAGAAGCAGTTTTTCTTTCTCAAGCAAGTCCTTTTTTCTTGCTTTGATTCTCTTCACAGGAGCACCCGAATAAACACCCCACTCCTCGAGAGATTTAGTAACCAATGATAGTGCACCTACTGATGAACCATTGCCAATCTTCACACCTGGAAGAACTACGCTTCCTGAACCAATAATTACGTGACGTCCGATAAAAACTGGCTCAATCGTACCGTTTAAATATTTCTTGGGCACAGTTGGATTTGTTAACGAGTTACCAGAGTAATCGTCTGTACCAGAATAGATTCGAACCCCTTGTGATAAACCACTGAAATCTGAAAGCTCGACACCCCCAGTACACGTGATATGACACCCACCACCAATATGTACGTAGCTACCAATCTTTAGATAGCCACTTGCACATGCGAGTGTTACATTTCCATCGATACGTATATTGTCTCCCAGAGAAATATTTTCTAAGCCTATTATTGTGGAATTTTTTGCTATTTGAACATTTTCGCCAACATACTTAAATTGCATTTTTCTGAGCTGTTCACTTGTATAGTAACCTTGATTAAAAGGGTTCTCTAAGTTCATGCCTTTATCCCAGTAGTAAGAACAAATTCTCTACACACACGCTTTACCACTTTTAACTCGTTATAAGATTTCATCTCACACTTCCGTTGGTTATGTGTCATTCTTATATTGTATATTCGTTTATTAATACAATTTAATAATTAATCTATATATTAACGGTAAATAATAAAAGAAAGATTTGAAAAAATAAAATGGAAAACCTTAACCTAAATCTTGAAAATATCAAATATAAAACTGGAGATAATAAAGTAGTTGAGTTTGAAATTGATTCAAAATTTGAAGGAACACTTTCTCTTAAAGATTTAATCGTTTATAAAACAAATAATGAAATAAAAGTTTATGACAGAATTTGTGATCATGCTGGAGGAAGGCTTATTACAAATAATAATGGAGATGTGATTTGCACGTTACATAAATGGCAATTTAATCCAGAGAGAGGAACTTACAATTCAGACAATGTCAAAAAAGAAACTTTAGAATATAAAGAAATTGAAGATCATTTTGAAGTTAATTTATCAGAGGAGTTGATTGATTTACCTAAATTTACTTCTAATAAAGAAATTGAGATTAAATTTTTAAATCATGCTTCTTTATTGGTTAGTACTCCTGATTTCAAATTTGCTACAGACCCATGGTTAACTGGTCAGGCGTTTTCTACTGGGTGGTGGCTTAAATATAAATCTCCTGTGGGTTGGGAGGAAGACTTAAACTCATGTGATTTTATATATATTAGCCACACCCATCCAGATCATTTACATCCAGAAACATTGAGTTACGTTAATAAATCAATGCCTATTTTAATTGCTGATTTTGCAAGTCGGTCTTCCGAAAATTATTTGAATAGTCTTGGTTTTAATAATTTAATAAAACTTAAACACGAAGAAACTTTAATAAACCATAAGAAAGAAATATTTTTCTCAATTTTAAAATCAGGAGACTTTAGAGATGATTCTGGGTTGTTGCTAAAATATGGTAATTTTTCTGCATTATTTAATGTAGATTCAAACTTTTTAAATTATTTTAAACTTCCTGAAAAGCTAACTATGTTAGCTTCAAGTTTTGCTGGAGGAGCTGGTGCTCATCCAGTTTGCTTCGAAAATTTAAACGAAAATCAAAAATCAATTGGACAAATAAATAAGATTAATTCCGTAAAAATTCTTACGGAAAAATTAATTAAAAGAACAAAGCCAAAATATTTTATGCCGTATGCAGGTTTTTTTGAAGAGAAAGCTTTAAGAGACAACTACGTAAAAACAATGAATAAAAAAAATAGTATTAAGGATTATAAGTATTTAGAAAAAAAATATAATCTTCAATTAATCAATTTAGAGATTCAAGGTAGTCATAGCTTTTGTGGTGAAGAATTAGTTTCCTCTTCTTTTACTAACAATGAAAAAATTAAATTAAATAATGAAGACACTAGGAAAATCATATCAAATTTTAAACTAGAAAATAAAGACATAGAAGATGATTTTATTATTCAGTATTTCAAAGCATCTAATTTTTATGAAAATTTGAATTTATTAGTTTTACTTACTGATGACAATTTTGAAGAAAATTATAGATCTATTTTTATTGAATTTTCAAAAGATCAGGAACCAAAAATCATATTAGATTATAAAGAAGAGAATGTTAATGAAATCTATGATTCAAATCATAAAAATACTTTAAAGTTAAAAATAAGAAAAGAAGTATTCATTTTTATTATAAAAAATTTAGAACCATGGGAAAATATGACAATTGGATTTCAGGCAAAATTTGATAGATTTCCAGACGTATATAACAGCAAATTTTGGCATCATTTTACAGATAGATATACAAAATTTAAAGCTGTCAGATTAGCAGTTGAGTGCGGTGGGTGTGAATTAATATCTCAATCTTTAGTTTCTATTAAAAAATAGTTTATTAATTCTTAGTAATAATCCCTTTATTAATATTCTCAATAATTAAATCAGCAACCAAATTTGCTCCATAGTAACTTAAGTGAGCATCGTCTATAAAGAAATATGCTTCATCTGAATAAAATCTGCACTTTTTATTTTGACAGAAAGCAGAGTCTACAGATATTGTACTGAAATTATTGTGGTCAATTTGGTTGTAAATTTCCAAAGCATTGTTTTTATAAGCTTTCCAAGAATTGTAATTTAAATCTAACGTTTCATTATTTACAAATTCAAACATCTTCAAATTAATAAATGGTTTCGGCAAAGGTTCTAGAATTATTATTTTATTATTTTTTTCTCCCAATCTTTCAACGGTTAATTTAAGGTGCTTTACTTTCTCTTCTTTCTGACTTTCAGTCATCTTTCCTGAATCTATAATAAGTTGGCCATTATTCTTTGTTATTTCATATTTAAGTAAATTTAACTCAGCATAGCTATCAAGTATGATTATTGAATCTTCTATATCATATAGTTCGTCATATTTAAGTGAACCAGGGTAAAAGTCACATTCCTTGTATCTTAGAGAACAACCTTGCCTTGTATATTCAATTATTGAATATTGATTTTGGTATTTTTTTTGCAAGAATCCTGCAGTTAAAGATGATAATTGGGAATTTCCAATTAAGTAAATCTTAATATTGTCGTCACCCTGATTAAATTTACAAGTTGCTTCAATGTAATCTTTATTAATACATAAATTATTATTTTCTTGGATGTAATTGGTTCCATATTTAAATTCAAAATTTAGTTCATGACTAGGCATATAAAGTCTTTTAAATCTAAAATCGTATCCACCAGTATTTTGTATGATGCCCCCAATTAAAGCAAATAAAATTATTGAATAGGTGAAGAAAGCTTTGTAATTCTTTTTAAAAAATATATCTTTACGGAATCTGTCTTCAATAAAAATAAAATTTAAATATGAAACTAGAAAAATAATTAAAAATATAAAAACAATCAGAAATAAGTTATTTAGATCAAGGTGATACTTTCCATATAAAGTTGTATTCATATTATGGTTTTTTATTCCGGCGAGTATTGGTTGGTGAAACAAATATAAAGAGTATGATATTAATCCAATATTTTCTAGGATTTTAATATTTGAAAAAGAATATTTCTCAATTTTTTCATCGCTTATTAATAGAAGTGAGGTTATAGAACATGAAATTAATATTAAAAGAGTATTTTCAATGTCAATATTGATAAAAATAAGAATTGAAAGTGCTAGAAATAATATATTTCTATATTTACTAGATAGTGTCAATACTTTTGATTCATTACTAAATCTAAATAGCATGGCTGCAACACCAAACATAAATTCGAAAACTCTTACTGTTGGGCTGTAAAAAATGTAGCTTTTAAAACTAAAGAAAATTCTATTTAGAAAATCTAAATTATTATAGAAAATTTCGGTCTTGCTGAATAATGAAAATACAAAAATAATCAATATAACTAGATGGTGTTTTTTTATCCTCAGCTTAAATAAAAGCAATATAAAAAATGGAAAAATTATATAAAATTGTTCTTCTATAGATAGACTCCATAGATTTATTATTAAGTTGAATTCTATTTCACCATCAAGATAACTATTTACTCTAGAAAATAAAATATTAACAACAAAGAATAAAGCAGCAAAAGAATTCTTAAAAGTTGATAAAACCTTTTCTCCATCAAGTACGAAGTAGGAAAGTATATTAGCAAAAATTAGAACTGAAAAAAGAGAGGGTATTATTCTTTTAATTCTTCGAACAAAAAAATTCTTCAATTTAAATTTATTATTTGTAATCTCTGAATAAATGATATTAGATATTAAAAAACCAGATATTACAAAAAAAATATCAACTCCTATATACCCATTTTCAAACAACTTGCTATTGAAATGAAAAAACATAGCAGAAGTAACAGCAAGACCTCTTAATACTTGTATATCTTTTCTAAACTTTTCTTTTTCAACGTTAGTAATAATTTTTTTTGTAAACATGATTTTAAAGTATAAAAATAATATATTTTTTTTCATTAGTTTAAAAATTAATAATCTCAAATAATTTATGTCATCTCATTTTGGAAAATTAATAAGTTATTTATGTTTTAAGTATGATATTTATATGGTAAATCAAGTTGTATTACTTGCTGGCGGTAAGGGAACAAGAATGCGAGAACTTACTGAAACTCTACCAAAACCAATGGTTGAAATTGGAGGAATTCCAGTTTTAACTCATTTGATGGATATATTTAAAAATTTTCAAGATTTTTCTTTTTTGGTAGCTACTGGTTATAAAAGCAATTTAATTGAAGATTATTATAAATCTAGCGATCAAGTTAAGACATTAGATACTGGAGAGGAAACAAATACAGGCGGAAGAGTTTTTAAACTTAAGGATTCATTGGAAGATAAATTTATAGTAACTTATGGAGACGGATTAGCTAATGTAAATATCTCGGAATTAATAAATTTTCATAATTCGCACAACAAAATAGGAACAGTAACTGTAACAAATCCTGTATCTAGATTTGGATTAGTTGAGTTTGATGAAAATAATCTTGTAACAAAATTTACAGAAAAACCAAAATTAGATGGATTTATAAACATAGGGTTTATGGTTTTTGATAAAAGTGTATTGAATTATTTAGATAATAATTCAATACTTGAAACTGATCCATTAATAAATTTATCAAAAGACTCAGAGCTTATGTCATTTGTACATAATGGTTATTTTGAACCAATGGATACCTATAGAGAGTATTTACAATTAAACGAATATTGGGAATCAGGAAATCCTCCATGGATGTCTTTTAAATAATAAACATTATTAACAAGGCTTATAACTTCTACAAAAATAAATAATTTAAATAATTTTTAATATAATCCTTAGGTTTTCTTCTTATATTATCTTTTAAACCGAAGGCATTAAATCCAAAATGGATTTTCTCTAGTTTTTTTAACTTTGTAATAATATATTTTGGGTGATCATTCAATTTTAATTTTAGAGTATGCAATCTATATCTTTCTTCAACCATTCTAAACCAAGCTTCAAAGGCTTCTTCTTCACTACCTCCCCCTCTTGTGCCCCAGTCTCCAAATTGTTTGTGCCATGCACGAGCAAACCTTGCCCTATCATAAGATATAACATCCTTCGTTTTAAAAACTGAATCATAATTCCAAATTGGGATGTTTACATTTGGCAAATTATATTGGTCTAATAGAACATTATTAAGTGTTGGATCAGCCAAATCACCACCCCCGTTTAATTTGATATTTTTAAATTCTTTTTTATTAAATGCTATACACATTTTTGCTTTCACATGAAATCTATCAGGTGTAAAGATTTGATATTTAGGAAATACAACACCTGGTTCATTCTTATATTTTTTTAATGTATCCAATAGTTTTTTTTTATCATCTTGATGAAAAATTGTATCTACATCCATTCTTATTACCCAGTCACCTGAGCATTCATCAAAACCTTCCTGAAAAGTTTTTCCTATATGATCAAATTGAAATTCTTCAGGCCAATTTTTACCAACAGTCACTACCTCATCTGCAAAATCTTCATAACAACTGAGTGCTTCGTGATAAGGATCCATTCTTTCTTCAGGATTTGTCGTTGATGTAAAAATTGATAGTTTCATGTTATGTTATAAAAATAATGATACTTTAAATTTCTTAAAAGATTTCAAATAAATTGTTATCAATTTTTATATTGGTGGCAGGTTACTTATATTATTTTTAAGATAAGTGTATGTCTACAGATGAAAGTAAAATATATAAAAA
>MDSZ01236892.1_pt1 | contig 13584 bp, 4 predicted proteins | sample 811201 | NCBI WGS metagenome assembly MDSZ01 (sample SAMN05326647, study PRJNA326480) | marine metagenome | isolation source: seawater | place: Indian Ocean: North | collected 2010
CACTTTCTGAAGCTGGAAAAGACTACAGACAACGATTTCAAAAAACTTTAGGCTTTGATCCTTACAATCAAAGTGCTCTTGGTTTTATTCCTAATTTTAGTTTTCAGCCTCAAGCTTCTATTAAATTACCAAGCGGAAAAACTTTTAAAGCTGCGCAATCCTTAACTAGAGCAATCAGAGGTAATAGAGTAACACTTACCAAAGAAGACAAGAATCATCTCAACGACATCGGATACACAGCACACATATCGGGAAGAAAAAAACAAGCCGATGCAAAAGCACAAAGACAGAAAGCCGCTGACAAGATAGAAACATATCCAGTTCCTATTAATGGAAGGATCGGTATGTTGGCTCTTAACGCTGGGTCTACTAAAAGAGATGTTACAGTTGCTCTTAGAAGAATCCCTGCTTTAAAACAATTTGTAGATCAAAACCCAGAACTAAACAACGACAAAGCTAGTTTCACTGGATTTGAGGTAAAAACTTTAGGTGATGGTTTTGGTAAATCTGCGAAGCAAGCTGACGAATTTTTTAACCAGATGAGTGTTCAGTTAGCTTCTCCTCTTGCTGCTCTAGCTGCTGGTTTTAGTAAAAAAATTCTAAATAACGATGGAATTGATAGCCAAAGACAAAAAGAACTCGCAAACGCTTTAAAGGGAAAAAATTATTTATCGCCTTCTATGGAGGGTGAAATATTTGAGCAGGTGGCTCGATTAGTAACGAGTGATCCTAAATATTTAGCCAAGTCTTTTGATGGAGATACGGACTTTCGAGCACCTTTTGATTTTGAAGAAATAGGCAAAGCTACGCCAACTTTTAAAAAGACCTTTGGGTTTAAACGAAGTTTACTAAAAGCTGATGCTAAAAGAACTGCTAGTGGACGCCAAATTGATAGTTTAGTAAAGAAATCTTTTAATCAAGCAATTTTATCTCCAAATGATCTTGGAAGCATTTTTGGAAAAGGAGGAGATTTAGCACTTCCTTTAGTTGGCGGAAAAGTAAGAGGTAAAAGATTTAACGCTAAAGACCTTGAAACGGCTCAAGCTAAAGTTAAAAGTGACTTGGGTTTGGCTAGTGGGTTCGTCCCAAACTTTTCTATGGACGCTATCTCGGAAGCGATACAAAGAGAAGATCGCGCTGGTGTTCGTCGTGACAAAGTAAGAGTTGGCTATGATGCAAGACTAAAGAAATCTGGCGGTATTGGTGTTTTCAATACAGACGAAGGTTCTTTAGCAAACGCGATTGACATGCATTTGGCATCTGGCCGAAACATGACATCTTTGCAGACCCAAGGCAAAGCTGAAGGGTTTATTCCTAACTTTGCTACAAGAGACCCAAAAACTGGAAGATTTGTCAAAGCTTCAGAACAGGCATCTAAATCTCTTGAAAAGTTAGGTTCAGCGGGAGATATGAGTTCAGGAAAACTCATTGGCTTTAGTATTGCTCTTCCTATAATTTCTCAATTTACTTCAAAATTACAAGAGTCTGAATCAGATATCGCAAAATCACTTGGAACTGTAGCTACTAAAGGTCTTGAAATTGGTAGTATTTTTGCTAGTGTAGGTTTTGCTCTTAGCACTTTTGGCGTTGACTTGAAAAGCGTAGCAGCTAAAGTCATTACTTCGTTCACTGCATTTAGAACTGCTCTCAATGCAAGCACAACAGCCCAACAGCTTAATGCAACTGCTTCTGGTGCTCAAGGCGTTGGAAATTTAGTGCAAGCTGGAATATTTGGTGCTGCTAATAATACGCGCGGCTTTGGTGGCAACATTAGAAACATAGGTTCATCATTTTCTTCAGGTTTTGCTTCCAATACATTTAGAGATTCTGCGGGAAAATTCACATCGGCTGGAAAGACTCTTGGTAGCAGCAAACTTGGTAAATTAACCGCTAAATTATCTGCTGGATTCGCAAAGGTCGCTAAGAATGTAGGTGGCATAATTGGGCCTCTCGCTAAATTTGGTTCTATTATTGCTAGGTTCGCTGGGCCAATTGCTGCTGCTACTGCTGCTATAGCTGCTTTCATTGCGGTATTTAAATTTTTTACAAGAGAAGAAAGCGCGAGGGCAGAAGCTCAAAAGAAAATAACTAAAGATTTAGACAAAGCTACAGAAGAATCGGCAGCTAAATATGAGAAAACAAAAAGTACAATTGAAAGATTAAATTCAACAGTTGGTGAATATATACAGTCTCTAAAGGATGAAGACTCAGCCAGAACACAGTCTCTAAGAAATCAAATCGCCGCAGACCTAGCTATTTTAAAAACGAACGGAAGAGTTCAATTTAGCACTAAACAAATATTTGATGAACTACAAGAAGGCTCAACTAAAACTTTATCTAAAGTAAAAGAACAAGTAGAGTCTTTAAGAGCGGCTCAAGTTGGTGGAGAAAAAGCTTTAAAAGCAATTATAGAAGCGGCTGAAAAAGCCGAGCCTGGTATTTTCTCAAGATTAAATGCTGGGTTCAACCCAGTATCGAGTGGCTTTATTGAAATCAATAAAGAGGCTATCGCCAGTATATCTACTTTTGAATCTACTCTTTTACAATTGGTACGCACTTTAGATGACGCTGGCTTAGACACTCTTTTACAGGTCACACGGGCGAGTAACGCTAAAGAATCAATTGAGCAAATTGAAGAAGCAGTTGACGCCCTGAAAATACCAAAATCGCAAGCAAAAGTAATCAAAGATGTACTAGCTGCTTTCAAGTCAGATGACTTTAATAAGTTAACTCTGCCAGGTGGAAGTACAGATATTTTCGGAAACATGGTTAATGCTTTACGAATGTTAGCATTAGCACAGAAAGAGGCTAGGCAGGAAGCAGTTTTATCTGAACAGGCCAGAAAAAATCTTACAAATTCAGAAGCTGAACTTCGTAAAGCTTTAGAAGCAACAAACAATGCATTAAAAGACGTTGTGGCGCAACAATTATTGTATTCTAAGAGTTTAGATATAGTAAGACAATTTGAAAAAGACAGACAAGCCTTAATTGACAAGGGTGCTACCGACTTCTTCTCTAAAACAGCTAGTAAATTTGTAACTGAGAACTTACGCACATCACAAAGACTAGAAGCTATACAAAAAGACAGCAGCGATAAACGATCCCAAGCCCAAGAGACTTTGCAAGGAAAACTTTTAAAAATTGCTTCTGATAATTTAGAAACAGCAATTGATGCGACTAGAAAAGAGGGTTCTGCGAATAGCTTTACTTTAGAAAATATAAAGACTAGCGTTAGCCCATTGATTGATGAAATTGTAAAAACTATTCAACAAGGTGGCGATTTAACCAACCTTGACGCTAAAGTAGATGCCGTAGCCAAAGGTTTAGGTTTTTCTGCTGAAGCTCTTAGACAGTTCAAGGTTGATTTACAAAGAGGTTTAAATGAGCCTATAGACGAATTTAAAAATAGAATGGCACTGTTGGCTATTGAAACTGAAAAGCTTTCAGTAATAGAAAGGCAACGCCAACTAGAGGCTATAAAAACACTTCAACTAGAACAAAAGCTGAACTTTGCAAGAGAAGGAGCTTTGGCCCCAAGAAAGTTTACAGAAGATATAAGACAAGCAAGAAGAGATGTAACCTTTGGAAGAAGAACTGGCGATGCCGACAGAGAAACCAGCGGTCTTGTTGCTCTAGCTAAAACTTTCAGAGGTTTTTCTTTAGGCACAGATAATCCAAGTCAGCAATTGTTCCTTGGTCAATTGACTGAAAGGTTTGAAGAGAACATGAAAACTGCTCTGAGCAGTCAGTTAATGCCAGGACAACGCATTAATGAACAACAGCTTGAAGCTATAAAAGATGCGGCTTTACGTCAAGCTGAAGCTATAATTCGACCAGATAAAGTTACAGAAGACAACACCAAGGCTATACGAGATAATACTGCTGCTTTACAAGCGTCAACCCCCTCAAGTGGTGGTGAGCCTGATACCCTTCTTCTACAGTCGATTGAAGCGCAAAGAAAATATATTGAAGAACAAACAGAAAATTTAAAAGGGGTAAATAAAGAACTTAATCCAGAGGGATGGAAAAATTTAAACAGGAACATTGAAGCTTCAAAACAAGCTCTCAAAGAATTACAACTTCAGCTAAACAAAACTACAGAAGCTTTAAAAGAAGAGCCAAGCAGTCAACCTCCCGCGCCAGCCGCGCCAGCCGCCCCAGCGGGAAAAGATCAAGGTATTCCACCTCTTCCTGGCGTTATTCCACCTCTTCCTAATTTAAGTGCTCTGGATAAAACGTTAGGAAAATTACCAATGTTCGCTGCCGAGATGCCAGGTGGTGCTAGAGCCATGTCTGATGTTGGCCCAGCCCCAATTGGAACTTTTCAAGAGCAGGTGCAAAAATTTCAAAAAGAACTCAAAGAAGCTTCTGGGCGCGACTTTGGGTTAGATAGGGCGTTATATGGAGAAAAAGCAGCCCTTATGAAAGGGATTGATTTTACTGCACCTCTAAACCCAAAATTAGCACAGGCTCAATTCGATCCAAAAGCCGTTAATAAACATTTTGAGATGGCTAAAATTCTAGAGATGCAAGAAAAACAGTTGCAGATTCAAGAAAATTTCTTCAAAATGATGCAATCCTCAATTACTCCACCAGGCGGAATTAAAAGGCCAGATACAGTGCAATTTGCTACTCCCCAGCCAGTTGTACCGCAGGGGCCGCAAGGTTTTGGAGAAGGAACAAGCACTAATGTGCCTTTTACTGATATTCAAAAAGGAGTAAGGGAAGCCCAAGCAGCCCAAGCCCAACGTGAACGAGAAGAAGCAGAACAGAAGAGGCAAAAAGAGGCCGCAGACAAAAGGAAGGCGGAACAAGAAGAGTTAGATAGGAAAGCCAATGAGAAAGCAGATGTAACTAGAGGCCAAGCGACTGAGGAAAACGCACGAGCAAGAAGACTAAAAGAGGAAGCAGATGCAAAAGCCGCAGCAAGACAGAAAGAGCTTCTAGAAAGAATTCAAAAAGCAGGTCAAAACATAGATGCTGAGACTCAACAAAGATTGGAGCTAAAAGGATTTAATAACCTTATGGGTGTTGACGGTAGAGGCGTCGATAGTATCGATGACTACTTTTCCAGATTAATATCAGCCGCAGCATCCGCTCCAAGCAACAAAGCTTCAGATGACTTTACTAATATAACAGAAGGTTTTCTTGAAAACTTTAAAAGCTCTTTAGAGGCTGGAGTAGCAAGAAGTGATGCAACTGAAAATTTCACAGATTCAGTATTAAAAGTTAAGGCTGCTTTAGATAAATTTGCTAAAGGTGGAAAAGGCTCTGAAGAAGCTTTTACTCAAGAGCTAAATGCAATCAAACAAAGAAATCAATTAAACAAACAATACAACACAGCCTCTCTTGCTGCTGATCAGGCTCGTTTTAATTTTGGTAAGGGCTTAATAAGTTCAACGGAATTACAAGCTGCCGCTCAAGAAAAACTAAATAACTCATATCAAGATGGAGAAAAATACACAGAAGCTTTATCTGAATCAATTGAAGCAATGTTGAGTTATGGAACTTCTGACAGAAGGAGAGACTTAGGTGAGTTATCACAAGGTGTAGTAGGCGAATTTAGAGAAGCTACAAAAAGTGCTTTCAAAGAGGGCATCACAGGAGCCAAGAGTTTAAGAGAGGCTATCAAGGGGGTGTTTGATAGAGTTGTAGACAAAGCTTTTAACGACGCAATAGACATCGGCGTGAATTCATTGTTTGGTTTCTTTGGCGGAAAAAAAGACGGTGGCCCTATCCAAAAGTTTGCTAGAGGAGGTATGGTAAGTGGAGGTAGTGGTGTTAGAGATGACATCCCAGCTTTCCTACAAAGCGGCGAATATGTAATCAGAAAATCTTCGGTAAATAAGTACGGTCATGACTTTTTAGACACAATCAATCGCGGGGGAGTAAGCAGCTACCAAAAAGGTGGAAGAGCATTTAATCAAACACTAGAAAATGAATTCTCCTATGCCAGTGGTCGCCCAACAAGCGGAAGTTTCAATAGAAGTTCTAAACTTTCAGCTTTCGCAATTATGGATTCTAACAATCCAATGGCAATGCTTGCTTTCGAGAGAGAGCGTATTTTTGAACAATACCAAGCTGATTTCGCAGCCTACGAAGAGCAAAAAAGAGCGGCAATGAAGGCTTTCAAAAGACAACAAAGATCAACTCTCATAAAAGGAGCGGTGATTGGTTTGGCTGCTGGGCTTGGCGAGCTAAGTGGTAGCGGAGCAAATAGCCCTGAAGCGGTAGCTGAAGAAGCTCAAGCTTTCCAAGACGCAGGTTTACCGTTGCCCGATGGAGGCCCTGCGTATGTACCAAAATTTAATCAACAAAGAAGAAGAAACGGCGGTTTAATCAAAGCCTTCGCTCGCGGTGGTATGAGTCGCGACAACGTTCCCGCGCTTCTCATGGGCGGCGAATACGTTATCAACAAACAATCAGTAGACAAATACGGCGTCAATTTCTTCGACGGAATCAACAAGGGCCGCTTGCCTAGATTCCAAGAAGGTGGCGCGGTAGGAATGGCCGAATCGGCTGGCACTGACGCACCACTCAACAACACAAACAATTTCTCAATCAATATCAATATTGATCAATCTGGGAACGCTTCTAATTCAAACGATCCAACAAATCAAGGAGCAAGCCAAAACACTCAATCTGCCGAAGAAGAGCAAGAGAGAAATAAGCTACTTGGCGAGAGAATACAGGGAGTTGTTAAAGCAGAGCTTGTGGATCAAATGAGACCTGGCGGACTGTTGTACAGCGACAAGAGAATTTAAATCCAAAGAGCCTTAAAAACAAAGTTCATACGTGATCTATAATTACCGTGTGCTCCGTACGGAAAGCTGGCGTGCATAACTATTTCTCCAGCTTCAGTATCGCCTTCGGGGAATTTTACACCTTTTAATCCTAGGACTGTACTTCCTAGAAAAGTATAATCAATTCCTCGTTCTCGGTTGTTTTGGTTTGGATAGGTTCCATATCTCGTTGCAAATTTCGCTCTACCTTCAGCATCCAAATCAATAACGTTACCTTCATAAAAAAGACGGAAGTTATCTATAATACTAGCTCTAATATTACCTCGGTAATGCGCCCAATAACCAGCCGTATAACCGTTATACTCAAGATATATAAGTTGTGTTTTGCCTATTGGTTTTATTAATTTAAATCTTGTAACTTCAACTTCTCTTCCATGCTGTACACTAGTAAAGGTTCTTTCACGGTTATGTATACTAATTAATTCTGGAATATTAGGGGTTGCGAAAGGATTATTAACACTAATCTCTTCAACATTGGAAACAGCAAGCTGCGCCCCCAAATCATAATTTGGATCATAAATTAAATTTTCTTGACTAGGAGCGAGTTTTGCAATTTCAAGTTCTTCATCAAACTTATTAAACAAGCTATACCCGACAAACATGGTTGAGGTAAGTAAATCTCCAGCCAAACTTGCGGTAACTATTTTATTAAAAGGAAGTCTTTTTCTTTCGACAAAACTAAGTTCACCACCTTCTTCAAAAGCCGACTGAGGCTTTCCAGCAACATCGGCAGGTGTAAAACTTTGGTCTGAAGCGTACACGAATATACCTTCCAATCCTTCGTAAGAATTGCTATAATTGTTTTTGGTGAATTCTATTTTTACTTGCTTATTACTATTTACGGATGTTTTTGTGCAAAATGAATCAGTTGCTTCACAAACATCATCCAAAGAAATTTTTGGGTCAGTAACAGGCTGATTAAATACCCTAGCTAAATCATAGCCTTGTTTATTATCGTATGTCGTATTATCTTCATCTACAGTAAATGACCCACCAGCAGAACTATTTCCTGCTGTATCATGAGCTTCTACAACAATTTCAAATTTTCTATTTGGAACACCACCGAAGCTGATAGTGTTTGTAGTAATGTCAAATTCAAAAGTATTGCTTCCTTCTATTTGTAATTCAGAAGTGTATCCAGTTGTTTGGTATTTTATTTCTGAACTTGGGTCATTGTTCGTAGAGTTATCTTCTCTTACAGTTATTTTGAAGAGTGTTTCTTTAGTTATCTCTGTTGCTGATCCCGCGATTGAGGCGTCCCACAAAAATCTTGGGTTAGCACCAGTAAAATGAATAGCTTGGTTGTCAGGAACTCCTGGCTGATTTTCTGGCTCAACATCTTGTTGAAGTCTCAAATTACTGATAACAGTATCTTTAACAGGAAAAGAGTTTTGAATATTTATATTTCTTCTAACATTATCAGTGGAATACTGGCCTATTCCATTTACAGAAAATACTTTGAAGTAATGTTGTGTATTTTCGGTGGCAACATAAACGTCAGATAAAACATTTTCGGCAGGTCTTTTTTGATTTTTAAATAGATACTCCCTATTAGGCACATAAGACTCATCGTTTGGAAGAGGGTTTGTTTCCATGAAAAGTTTACCCGCTTCAGTGTTTCCTTCGTAAGTATCAAATAAAGATGGATACCTGCCAGAGTAATCAGCTATAACCCAAGCAGCATCTTTTTTTACAAAGACTTCATATCCAGCCAAAGAGGTAAGATCATTTGGTTGTCCCACCTCATATCTTATTTGCTTGGTATTTTGAGATAGCTGTTCTTCGTTTAAGCTTAAACTAGCTGGAGGTTGAGGGAGTGCTACTGTGCTGGTGTTTGTAGAAGTAACCCCAGCAACACCACCAATAATATTATTAAAATCTAAAGAATCTTCAATTATAGCATATTTAGAGTCTGCGTATTCTATCGCGTTTATAGAAAATTCGTGAGGCTTGTGTTCTTTAATACTAATTACTCTGTAATCCTCAATTTCATCAGTAGAATCAATAACACTTTCTGAATTTTCATAATCAATGCCAGTTGGGGAAACAGTCCACACAGCATTATTTTTTACATCGTAATTTGTGCTGTCAAAATTATAACCACCGCTAAATGTAATTATAGACCTTACAACGCTTCCATTAACACCCGTCGATACTTGATCTCCTTGGAATAAAAGCTCTTGGACTTGAGACCTTCTTCCGTTTGATACGTCGCTTGAATTTATGTCAGTAACGTTATAAGTGCTATAATTATAAGTTGGGGTTAATAGGTTAAGTTTATAAATCTTGTCTGCATCAACATCAATCTTATCATCGAGAGTTACAACAGCATTACTTCCAGTAACATCTACCTCTACTGCTCTGCCACCATTTCTATTTAAAGTTGTTGTAAAGTTATCTCTAATTGAAATTACATCGCCAGGTTGAATTAAAGAAGCTTCAATTCCAGCTTTGAAATCTACTGAGCTTGTTTCAAGATTTTCTGTTGCGAGAGTCCACTTACCGAGTCTTACAGCTTGACCTCTAGAAGTACAACCAAAAGCTGTTAACTCTGTTTCTCTTATTCCATTTTTTCTTATACCATCAATATCTTCAGTATATTCTATTGCTGGTTTATAGAAGTTATTTTTATCATTATATCTTACAATTGCTACGTTGTGTCTTACTTTCCTACTGCTTGTGCTGTATTGAAACTGGCCGTTCTGAACGTTTGAGTTGGTAAATTGATAAACTGGAGTTCTTTGTCTGTCTTGAGTCGCGTTTATTTGACCGCCAGCAAAATAGGTTAATCCCCTAAAGATACTAGCCATATCTTGCATTACTTTAAATGCGTCTTCTCGACTTTGGACAAGTAGATTGCAAGAGAATCTAGTTTCAACACCCCCGTAACCATCTGGAACCATTACGTCACAATATTTTGCAATCTCGTAAAGAGTCCATTTGTCCACATACTCTTCTGATATATATTTACCTAACCCGTATCTTGGATTTGTTATTAAATCATAGAAACACCAAGCTGGATTGTCTGTCCATTCTTTGTCTTCCTTGAAAGTTCCATCCCAAGAGTCTGGATTTGTATAAGTTCGCGTGAGGGTATTATAATTACTAGGAACTTTAACCTTAAGAAGCTTAACATCAAAAGCTCTAGAAGGAACAGATTGAAAATATTCAGCATTAAAAAGAGAAGAAACAGTAGCACTATTAGGGTATGAAAATTTATTATTATAAACTTCAACCAAAGAATCAACAAATGAGGTTTTTGCGTCTTTTTGAGTTAATGATTCTGGAGTTTTTCTAAAGACTTTAATTTCCCATCCTAAAAAGTTAGGATTTTGTATTAGCTCATTATAATCTGATCTGTCAGAAAAATTTAAAGTATATGGCTTGAGAAATGGGCCTGATAATCTACCTGTTAATTTGCCTTCTCCATCCCCATCAACAAATGTAGTATAGGTTTCTGTTTTGTCGGTAAATAAAGCTCTAGCTTGTATGGTTACTTTTAACGTGTTATCTTCGATATTTCCACTGCTTGTGTTTGTTGTGCTTAGTGCTGTTATTCTAATATTTAATTTAGCTTTAGAACAATCTTGGTTGTATATTCTGTAATATTTAGCAAAATAATCTACATCGTCGCTTGGGAAATCTGAGCCATTTTGAGTTGGGCCTCTAAGTCTTTCGTTTATTGATCTTATTTGCTCTAAGTTTTCTGATGTTCTTGTGGTGTCATCAGTTGAGCCAGTTTTAGTTCCAAAAGATTCTTTTATGTTAACATCTTGAAAATTAAATAAACCTTGCTCATCAACAATTGGAACTTCGTTGAAGAATATAGAAGCTAAAAAAGACTTTTCCCTTAAAATAGTAGCTGAATCATATCCAGTTTTGCTAACAACTCCATCGAATTTATATTCTTTGGTTACTAAGCCATCTATTTCTCCTTCGCTAATTACGTCAACTATTTGAGTCTTAGCAATAGAACCAATACGGGTATCTCCTGAAATAATTCCTTCTAACGAGTCTGCCATTTTATGCTCCTGCTCTAAATGTTCCTAGTTCATCAGTTTTTTTCTGAATTACTTCCATCGATGTTTGTATAACTTGAGAGCCAACTATTAACCTTCCATAACCAATTGGAACTGGGCCACCTTCATTAGCTGCATTTGTTGGCCCATCAAAAAGATACGATACTTTCTTTTTACCTTCTTCAATTTCCCTAAAATCATCAAACTTTGGAGGTTTTGCCATCATGACAGAAACACCAGCAGCAGACATAGCTAAAAAAGCTGGATTGCCTGTTGCAATTGCTAGTACAACACCGACAACCGCCATTATAGTTCCCATAACCTTATTACCACTTCCTTCTAGTAGTGGTATTATGTCTATTTTTTCTATTTTGGTGTTTATGTAAAGCTCTGAATTGAAAATAGTAGATAAATCATTAATATCAAAATTTGAAGAGTCAATTGGTTTGTTGTTTATTTTTACTTGGTATTTTAATCTTTTTTCGTGATCTTCTAAAAGAACTTTTGAAAGCTTTCTTTCAGTTAAAATATTAACTGCATGAAATGCTTCCTTTACGCTGGACACAGCTAGTTTCCAAGACTTTTTTCCAAGTCTTTTTCCTAAATTGCCATGAAAATTTACTTTTGCTAAACTCATTTTAAAATAAACTTTTGTGCCTTATTATTCCATTAACGTATTTTAAATGTTTTCCACCAAAACTAGCCAGTTCAGAAACACCATTATAAGGTTGGTGCAGTATAGTTGAGTTTCCAACATACATTCCTAAGTGATTTGTGTATCCGTTGTTATATCTTTTCGGGTCATTGAATAAAATTAAGTCATACATCTTAATGTTATCATAATTCACATCTGAAAAACCTTCTCTGGTATAGAAGTAGTCAAATGGACTTTTGTGTTCATCTTCCCAATTTGATTGGGTAAAAAAATCTACTTCATCATAATCATAATCATTAAAACATATATTTAAGTTTTCTTTATAAAAATCTTTTATTAGAGTAAAGCAGTCAGTTACTCCTATCTTGTAATCTCTTTCTAGATATTTATTGAGATAATTATGTTCAGATGAAATTAAAAATTTATTTTTATTTTTCAGGTATAAAATAACTTCAATGCCGTGACCCTCATTTAATAAATCTAACGGAGTAAAGGTATCACTATGAGCGTCTTGTGTGTGGGAGTGATACAATGCTTTTATTTCTCCATACTCCGAAGCTCTTAGGTAATCTATTGATGATATTTTAAAATTATTTAATTTATCGTTAGCAGAATTTAAACATTCTACGACAGCAGGTTTTCTGTTTCTTTCGACAATAAGACCGCAGCACTCGTTGGGGTAATCTTTTTCTGAGTGTTCTTTTATTTTTCTTCTTGTTACTTTATTTAGTAAAATCACTAAGTTCTTCTCCTGACTCCTGGAAATCCGCCAAACGGTAAATTGTTGTCCCTTGATGAATGACTTCCACCTGGCGACCCGACCCCCCACCTTAATTTGCAGCCCTCAACTGTTTTTGAGCATTGATCTGAAATCCAAAATATCTTGTTCGGGGGCGGTTGGTTTTTGGGTACGTCAGATTTAGCTATAAAGTAATAATTAACTTTTGAAACCGTAACGTATACAATATCTCCAGTTATATAAGGGGTATCTTCTTTCCACTGTGAGACAGTCATGCTTTCAGCATTCGCGCTGGGATTGTACCCAACAATCACATCTGAAATTTTTTGATTATTTTCATCTGCCACTGGTGGTGCATAAGTCGGCATTTCTGCTCCGTCATGAATCCCGAAGCCCTGAGACTCTGCTCTTGCTTGATATTCATAACAGCAACCCTCTCCTCTATAAGACCAAGGACACCTATTAACGTTTAAGATTCTGTGTGGTAATTTTAATTGTTCAAAATTTATAACAGAAGCAAGCTCTAACTCTATAGCTGTGCTTGTTTGAGTCGATTTTCTGTCTACAAAATAAACATCAGGAGTAAAATAAGAATTTGGGTCTGGGTCAATTTCCTTTGGAAGTTGAGCGTATAGTGGAATCTTATTTCCGTTTGAATCTAATTCGCTTCCTGTGTAATTGCCGTTGCTGTCAAAAGCAGGTTTATACCAGTTTCTTTCATCTAAAAATTTAGCAAATGTTCTTATTCTGGTAATTTTTGCGCCAACCAAATCTTCTAAGTCCACCATTAAGCCTTTTAAAACTTTTAGAGCTTGAACGTCTTTATCTCTTACTGATATCCCTAGTTTTGGTGTAGCGGCTTGTCCTTTTGAGTTTGTTTCAAAACCCTCTGCGGTTATCGGAAGTGCATGATATAAATTGCCTTGAAAATAAATATCATTTTGCAAAAGTTTAATTGAGTTATGAAATCTAAAAATATTATATTGCGGGTCTCTTACATCAAACCCTTGACCTTGGCCATTTACATTTTGAGCATTGTACGATAAATTCTTTTCTAACCTTTCACCAAAAAGAATTTCACTAACATCAATTTCAAACAACTGAACTAATGCTGTAGGTTCTAAATCTGTAGCCTCTGAATTTAGTTTTTTAAGCGATGATTGAGCTTCGCTAGTGGTCATCAATTTACCACCAGCCCTAAAATTGCCATCAGGCCCAGAGTTTTTAAATATATCAGCCATTTTTAATTAGGGGTCTCTTCAAACGTAGCAGAAATAGTATAGTTGTCATAAAACACGTAGTTCGTGCTAAACTTTTTACAGATAAATTTCTTTCTTGCTGAAAAAGGCGACGGAGGAGTAAAGATAA
>MDSZ01170611.1_pt1 | contig 13582 bp, 15 predicted proteins | sample 811201 | NCBI WGS metagenome assembly MDSZ01 (sample SAMN05326647, study PRJNA326480) | marine metagenome | isolation source: seawater | place: Indian Ocean: North | collected 2010
CAGTACGCTCTATTAGTTTAGCAAAAGTTGCCATCTTATTTCCTAGCTAAGTTGGGGAAGGGCTGAAGGGGCCACCCCTCCCCACTCTTCTTAGCATTTAGCCATTATAGTGCGAAACGCCATGAAGATTCCCGGTATTAACTGCATACCTTACTTCATAGGTAACACTGCCGTCACAAGAAGTGTATGGAAGAACCGTACCTCTTGGATCGCCAGTAGTTGCCGTTTGAGTAGCAGTCGAATCACCGTCGATGAATCGAACATTCTCATCAACGTGAACCGAAACATAGCCAGCACCGTTAGTTCCTCCAGTGTCACTAACAAGCTCAATTGCACCGCCTTTAGCAATTTTACCTGTAGCACCGTGATCATCTGTTCCAGCGAAATCACTGTAAAGATCACCAAGAGAATCACTAGCACTAATGGTTAGACTTAGACCCGCAACAGCCGTTGTACCGATCTCTAAGGTAATTGCGCTAGTTGCAGAACTATTAGCAATAGCGGAAACCATAGATAGTCCGGTTACAAATCCCTGTGCAGGAGAAGCAGTGAAAAGTGATGCGTCAGTTGCATGAACAACATATGTCGTATCAGCAACATCTCGCCTAACACCTTTATATACACCATCTTCAGTCCAGCCAAGGAGTTGTGTAGCTGTGTAAGGAAGACCAAGAACGTCTGACCAACCTAGATCGCAAGTATCACTTGCAGCACCAGATGCTATAGCTAGTTTGTCAACATATTTAAATGCTTTCTGACCATATATAGTAGCAGTGCCATTTAGTGTAAGTTGCTCCTGCATAGGCTGACCGAGATAGTCTCGACCACTAATTGTGCATACGTGGTTAGAACCAGCGGAACCAACCATAGTAAGACAACGACCATAAGCAGCATCAATCATACCAGCAGTAGAGGTTAAGGAAGTAGAACTTCCATCAAACGTAGTTTTGTAGTTTGCGCTAGTGTAAGTTTGTGCGCTATTAGTAGCACTTACACCATCGAAAATACCATCAGCATCGAGCGCGGCTGGCGACCCAAGACTAATGAGGTGAACACCGTCCACAACGTCAGCAGCAAATTCCATGCTTGGAACGTACTGGCTAATTGTACGTGGAAAGTGGTCTTGTACGACTTTACTCATCTGTTTTCTCCAATATTAGTCGTGTTTTCAATTATACTTGATTCCTTTTCTGCGTCTGGTAAGAAATTGGACATAGTATGAAATGACATATCTTTCATATTTCCTACTATTTCTCCGCTTTCCATATCTACCAAATTAGCAGGGCTATCAAAACCAAGCCGTTTAAGTTCGTCATCAGTACGGACTCTAATACTAGACCCACTAGGAAAGAAAACCATGTAACCCGCTGGTTCGTCTACTTCTTTGTAATCAAACCCACCCGATTTTCTGGGGGATGCTACAGTATGCTTACGTTTTCCATCTAGCTTCTGTACTATATACTGAGGTTTAATTTGTGGCATGTCCCTTCTCCATTTCACATTTACTCGTTAATCAATACTGCGTGAGTACGATATGCTTTCCACAAGCACCATTGTCCTTGCCAAACAATACGACGACCAACAGCGTCAATAGTCCAAGGGGCTACTAACTCTTTGACTTTCATATTTACGTGACGAAGGATGTGCAAGCGGAGATACTTTGAGTTGATGAAGTATGCTTTATTAACTGGGCAATCTTCATCATACAGCATCGGAATAGATTGATGCTTAACCCCAGAGAATCCTAAGTCCATCATCTTCTTACCAGCATTACTTTCTGACAAGTTGATAACGACTTTATCTCTTACAGCCGTCCTGTAGTGACGATATAAGTTACGACCACAAAGAATAACGTCAGGTCTATCGCCTTTCAGCGTTAGGTCCATGAGAATGTCATCGAATGCTTCTTCAATATTCGTGCTATCCAAGTTACCATTAAAGTCATAAGATGATGTACGCCATTGGCTTTCATTAGCTCGGTTGATGTTACCAACAGTACCAGTAGTTGGGTCATCAGGAATAAGCAACGAAAGACCTTGTGGATCAGTACCAGAACCAGACGCATAAAGATAAGTTGAGAACTTCTCTTTAATAGACTCTTCTAGAACGTCCATTTTAGCTTTCATCAATTTAAAGATTTGGGATTGTCCCCTGTTTTCATCCTCTTCTTGATCGGATATTACAACAGAACCAGCAACCCTTGACCAGTTGTACGTTACCGTATCAAATTCGTTGGTCTGAGCTATTGGTTGTTCGTCATAGTATTCGTAAGAAGTAATGTTGGGATTACGCCCAAGCGTTAAAGGATTCGTGATCTCATGACCACCATCCTCGAACTCCACTCGATTGTTCGCGAAAGCCCATGCCATCAAAGCATTAGACTTGATAGAAGCCATAATTAGCTTCTTTCTTGAACGGGTTAGAGTAGAGTTTAAAACAGTAGCAATAGGTGTACTTGCCATTTACTGCTCCTCTATCTAAGTTAAAGTTAATTCATAATTCCTGCTTCACGCATAGATGACTTAATAATGTCTTCCATGTCGGTATCAACAGATGCTATTTGACTAGCATCGGTAACGTTATCGGCAGGAGTGCTACCAGAAGGTAGGGAACTCTGCGTATTTCCGTTAGGTTTCTCTTCAGATTGCTTGGCTTGTTCCGCGAGGTTCTTCTCATGCACATCCAAAGGGGTATTAAAGTCAAGCCCTTTCTCTAGGAAGAAGGACTTTAGTTTGAAATACGCAGCTTCAGGAGATAGAGATTGATCTCTCTCAAGTAACTGGGCTAGTACATCCTGATGGACAGCAGCATCCGGGTATGATGACATGAACTGGTTATATACTTGTGTAGCCTGTTCATTTCGTTGAGCTAATTCAAGTTGCTCCTGTCTTTCAGAAGTTATCGGACCTAATTTTTCGTCAAGCATTCGACTTAGTGCAGCCACATCCGTTCCTTGGCCTACACCATCTATATTATGACCCGCACTTTGTGCTTCTGTCAATAGATATTTAATTGTGTCAACGGGATTATCTTTGAACGCAGACATTAATTGTGCGCCCGTTGTTAACTCTTCGGGAGTTAAATTGTATTGATTAGGAAGATTAGCAGTACCTTCAAATGCTTCTACTTTAGCTCGTAAGGTACTGATTTCCTTATCTAAATTGTCTGCTCGTTGTCTTTGCTGTTGGGCAGTTTCATAGAATCTACGTTCTTTACCTCCTTTAGCGATGACATTTCCATCTCTGTCAACAAGGTCTTGGGGACCACGAGCTTGTTGTTGTTGTGCCTGTTCAGCAGGAGAGCTTTCGTTAACTCCTTCTGCTGGTTGCGGTTCTGCTGGAGGTGTCTCTGTCGTGACTTCCTCCGCTTCACCTTCAATAGTAACGGGTTGTTCATCGTTAGTGTCATCACCTTCACCTATACTATTTAATATATTGTCCTCAATGGACAGTTCTTCATCAGCCATAATTGTACCCCTTTACTGCTGTGTTGCGCCTGACTGTTGCATCATAGCCATAGCTTGTTGAAGTGCTTGATTTGGATCAGCACCTTGTTGAATTTGTTGTGCAACTTGTCCTTTAAGTTCTGTAGGTAGTTGCGCTAGGATTTGATCAAGCTGCCCTTCATCCATTTGTCCACCTTGTTGTGGAGCTTGACCTTGCGGTGGTTGTCCTTGAGCTTGCTGCTGTTGAGCTTGTTGTTGCTGTACCATTTCTTGTTTCAATGATTCCCAATCGTCGTCCTTCATTGTTATCTCATCGAAGGCTTGTTGGAAAACTTCAATCATTATGCGTACCACAGCTTGTGGAGCAGCATTAACAAATTGTCCGAGTACTTGTCCAAGTTCCAAAGCCTCTTCTTTTTTGGCTTGAGATGTAGGTTTCTTAGTACTTCCACCTACGACTTGGAATGATAGTATCGTTTCGATCTCATTACGAGACATGTTCATCCAATCTGCACCATATTCGTCACCGACCATTTGTAGTACAGTTTCTTTATCCATGTTCATGAGACAAAGTTGGGCTAATGCCCACGCTATATCACCTATCCAATCTTCGATTGCGTCACTTTTCTCATCGACTCGCATATTCTGAGCAGATGTAGTGATGTTGGCACTCGTAGTATTAGTGTTCGTTCTAAACTGCTCACCTCTGAGTACGGCTCCAACACTGGATATTTTATCTATTGCTTGGTACTTAGCTTCCTTATCGAATAGTTCAGAAAACTGCATAGATGGGGGTGGGATAGTTCCCACTACTTCTTGCAGTTTCGTTCCTTCAGGCAGTTTCAATCCTCGTGCCGTCCCATCATCTCCTGATAGTACGGCTTCGATGTCTGACCTGTCCACTAAGTTACTGTTATATAACACATTTCTGCGTACCCAACGTCTAGCTCTACGTTCTTCATCTACCATTTCATTGATAGCATCCTGTTGATCAAGGTAGTATGAAACCTCACCTTTTGTAACTGATCCTTCAGGACTATCGAAGAACATCAAACCAAAGACGTTAAAGAATCTATCCAATTGTAGGGGATCATCCCAGACCCATATAGGCCAAGACCAATCCTTATTATTAAATAACATAACGCGACGAGTGGTTTTATCCCAAACAAACCATACCTCGGTTCTCTTCGCTTTATCAAAAGACTCCTCATTCGAGAAACCATAGTCTTTCGCGTTGTGTTCCTGTTGGAAAATATTAAATGTGTCTGGGTCTTCATGACCAGTATCTTCATCTTTATTTACTTTCATCACATGTGATGGTTGGTAAATTGATTGATACTCATCCCCACTGCCCTTCTTCTTTGTTGCATACCTTGCGAGTAAAAAACTAGTAGGAATAAAATCTCGAACCATAATCCACTTCGCATCACCTAAGTCAATTTCTTCACTATCTGGGTCAACCACTACATCGAATGGTGATAGCCATTTTAGTGTTGGTCCTGCTGGCTGGAGTATGTCAATGGAATCTTCCAGTGCCATAATCTCGCCTTCTATCTTTTCTACTTCTTTTACACTTTTCGTCTTCTGTAGTTTCTCTGCTAGGTTTTCTAAATCTTCTAGTGCTGTTTCACTGCTATCTTCTTTGAATGTCCAATTTAATTGTAGCCATGCTCTATTTGTTAGAAGTGCTGTTACAACTGCTCGCTTTGCCTTTGGTTTTAGATTGATTCCCGGTGCAGCTTTCTTTTGCATTATTGTATTTACGAGATGTTCTAATGTTACTGCTAGTTTTTCATATTTAGAGTTTGTACTTGTAAATTCTGCTTTTGGATTACGTGCGTATAATGCTGGAACCATTGTGGTAATGTTTGCAAATACGACATTCTCTGTTTCAGTTATATTATTATTTAATCGTTGATTTCCTATTAAGTTTCCAGAAGCATGTTCATTTCTTACACGATGTGGAGTTTGATCGTTATCAAAGTAACGCATACTCTCACGCCAAGCATCTTCAACATCTTTAATCTTGGCGATACCCGATTGCATCCGAGACTTCCACACAGTTCCTTGTGATTTAGAAACTGGTATCTTACTTTCACCAACTACTTGATATACTGGTTTTCGTTTGCGAGTTTTTCTTGGTGTTGGCTCGTCTATAGACTTATCTATATTACGCTCAACTTCTTGTGGAAGTGCTTCGTCTGCCATTTACTTTTTCCTTGCTAAAGGTTGTGTTCTTTTGCTAAACGTTGTTCTCGTAGTTTTTTGGTTTTTGCTAAACTTTCCGCTTCAGTGGCTTCTCTAATACTTTTAGTATCACCTTTATTTAAACGCTCACCGATCTTTTTAATTGTATCATAGTCGCCTTCGTTCCATGCGTTTTGTAAGGCACTTTTAGCTTTATTAATTGTGTCTTTAAATTCAACTACATCGGCTCTTTTAGATGCACCTTTTGTATATGTAGCCGATTCAAGTAATTCATCAAGCTGCTGTTCAATTCTACTTTTCATCTGAAACATACGCTCTCGGTCAGCTACAGGTTTAGCAGCAGCTTTAATCTTACTAGGATCATTAACTCCTTCGATTTGTTTAGCGATGTCGTCAATACTTGCTTTAGATACATCCCCTTCATAGTCAATCTCAGCTAGTCTTAACCTATCATCCGGGCCTTGTCTACCAATCTTTTGTCCAGCAATTACATCATCTATCGGCATTACAGATGGATCATCAGCATATGCTTCACCTTTAATGTCATCTCTACCATATCTACTAGGTACTTGTGCTGGTGGATCAATATCTTCTGTTCCTTGAAATTTTTCTGCTCGCCTACTCGCTCTAGGTGATGGATTCATCAAAGCTCTTACATCTCCACCTTCAATCGCACTAGCTAGTGGACTAGCTTCTTTTCCCCCTCTAAGATATGTAGCTTCAGCAAGTCCTTTACGAAGTTTAGGATCATCAATTCCTCCAAGTATTGCTCGTAGTAATACCATTTCGGATGCACCTCTCAGTCCTGATCCTGCACCTTGGAGTCTACCAGTTTGTTGCATTGTCTTTAAACCGCTACCACCTCCATACTCAAAGTCTTTGTCTCGTAAACTTCTTGTAGCTTTTTCCATTGCTTTTTGTCCTCTTGAAGCTGTTTTTTCTGCTCCAATAGGTAGTACATCATGTACAATTGATCTTGCTCTTTCAGGTGGAACTCCTTCATCGGTTAATCTTCGTAAAATGACTTCAAACATATTACTCGAAGCAATGGTTGAACTCCGATTAGGATCAGTACCCTCTGCAATATTTCTTTCCATTGTTGCTGTTATACCACCCTCATCAGGTAAAGCTTCTTTCCCTGTACGAGTCCTTTCGACGTAAGCTCTAGGAAACTCTGCATCAGTTCCCATAAGTGAAGCTCTAAGACCTTTGGATGCTTCAAGGTCCGAGTGTACAGGATTTGTTATAGACTGCCTGAATAAATCTTTTTGACTTACTGGAATATTATCGCTTGCCTCTAATAACTCTCTTAACAATGGAGAACTAGATGGAACTCTTCCTCCTTCAGAACCTATAAGAAGCATTCTTACTAAATTAGCTACTTGCTGTTCTGGAGATACTGTACCTCTACCACTTTCAGGCATTATGTGTTCTATATCTCTTACAAGTCTGTCTTCTGGTACATCGACTAGTTTACTACCTGTGCCGCTTTTATACTTAATAGGAGTATGTGGAGCATCTCTACCAACAACATCACCAGCAGCTACAGGTACAGGTTTGCCTCGTTCAAATTGTCTTACTTGGTGCGTTTGTGGTCGCCATTCACCACTAATAACTGTTCCTTGTTTACCGGATGCAGGGATACTTATAGATTTACCAGACTGTGCTTCTAATAATGAAGCTATTGCTCTTAATAATGTTGGATTAACCATGTCTTATATCTTTACTACCTACTTGTATTTCGCGCTCGCCCCACTTGCGCCAACCAACAACCTCTTCTCGAACAGGTTTAATTAGTATGCTTATCTCAGGTACATGAGATAACATATATTTAATAGTATCCATCCCGTGATCATTTTTGTCTACAGGCTTGTCAATCCTATCACCAACTGTATCAGTTTGCCAGTAATATCCGTTAAATTCATCAATTAACCATTCCAGCTTTTCACTGATATATAAGTGAGGTGTATTAAATACTCCAGTTATTGGGTGTTGATGATTCTTAACTACAGATAAATACTGTGTAACCTTAACTATACCATTACTTATATCATTGTTACCACGAGAACAATAGATACCTTCTTCCATAAACATGTCGGAAATAGATTTACCAACTAGTTTACCTGATTGAGTCTTCCTTCTGAAGATGTCTGGATCAGATAGTATGTGATTACTACTTGGTATGTTATATTCTTCTCTTAACTTTTTGATTCTATCAGTTTGTCCACCATTTGGATAGTATGGATCAGTGATTGGAACCTCTTTCTCATATTCACCATCCATTATCATTACATTACCATGTTCATCTACGAATCCTAGTAGATAACAAAATGGAACAGCCATACCATAGTCATATCCTTCAATGATGCTGACATTACTAGCAGACATTTGTAATCTTCTGTAATATTCCGTGAGATGGTTATGAGTTACTACATGTACTTCTTCTGCGAAACTTGGATAGACTAATCCCTCGTATGCTGCCCACTTTCCTAGTAGAAATCGATCACGCATCTGTCCTTTATAAGTAGTCTCTAGTGTTTTTATAAAGTCAGCTTCCAGATTGTCCTTATTTTCGTAAGTACTTCCTTCATATACTTCTAAAATAGGTATTGGCGTACCGGATTGCGTCTTTACAATGTTACCATCGTCATCAGTCTCACATAATAGGTTTTCATTGTATCTACCATTTGTCCAATCGTGATATGGTTTGATTAGGTTTTTATATACCCAATTACGTGTTGGGTTAGATGTAACAATAAACCAACGTGGTCCACTTGCTGGCATATTAGGATCATCTCCAGTATATTTAGCCATTCCTCGCAAACGTCCAAGTAAATCTAGGAAGTCTTTGTAAACAATCTCTGGGTCTTCTATCTGATCCACAACTATCCAATCATATGTTGCTGACAGTAAGTTAGATGTTGTACTTTCTTGGTGAGCTTTACCTTGCTGTTGGATATAGCGAAAGTTAATGGTTGTACCATTAGTTAATGTACAAGTGTTAGAAGAATTCTGACTTCTAGGGAAAGACTTAATCCAATCTTCAGGACACCACTTTATAAACTCTTTACGAATCGTATCATTGAGTTTTGGATATGTACTTCTTGCAATAAGACCGTTACTTCCGGGATAATCTTTTGCTAGGTTAATTGCTTTGATACACGCAGACGCAGTTTTACCGTTAGCAAACCCTCCACCGTAAAACTGTACTTTGGCTTTGGATTGTAAGAAACGATCTTGCAGCGAATCTTTGAAAAGCCGAAATGTAGGCATTATACTTTATTAGTAACTGCCCAATCCGTATTACCACTCGTGCCAGTAGCTACATAGTTCTGATGACCTGTGACATCTGTAACACGTTCACCAACATAGTTAGGTGTAATTGTTCCGCTGACATCTGCAACTGATCTATTGGTAGCACTGTATTTCTTTTCAATACCATAACCAGTAGTACCACCGCCATTGCCACTTGCTTCTATTACTGTTGCCATAACTTTCTCCTATATCTCCTTTGGAGTAATATCAATTGTTGGTATGTCATTCTCTTCTTTAGTGACATACTCGATCCGTAGTCCACCCTCTATTTTATGTTTATGTTCTATCACATCTGCTGGACGATGACCACCACGATCTAATAAGTCTTTTGCAGAATGTATTCTTGTAGCTTCATTCGTACTATTAAGTCCTTCAACCATTCGACTTGCTGCTAGTACACCTGATTGAGAAATCATTGATCGTACTGACTCTTGATCGCTCTCTATTATATTATGTACAACACTCTCGCGTATCTCACGAAACGAATCGGACATTCTAATACGACCTACTTGTTCTTCGTCTAGATTAAGCACAGTAGCAATGTCACTATCAGTAATTCCCATAAGCGAATAACAAAGTACCATACTTATTGTATTCATCTTACTGGGAGGAACGGGGAGATCGGTTAGTCTACGTTTAGCTACAGCATACTCTCTCTGCATCTCACGTACACTAGGTATTTCTATTAGGTCATCCTTATCATCAACTACGACTGTTCCGTCAGTAGGATTGATAACTGTTCCATCAGCGAGAACTAATGGTTCTACGCCAGATGCAAGCGTCATCTAACGTTCCTAAACTTTTCTTCGTTTACCATGTATGGATTATTAGGTGATGAAGGTTTATTAACTCTATCCCACCAGTTACTTATAGAACTCATTAATCCACTAGTATCAGGTGCAGCAGATGCAGACGCAGGAGCCGATGGAGCACTTCCTACAAAATCAAAGTCTGATACAGGAGGCATTCCTCTAGTTCCAGCTACTTGCATTGGAGGAGGAGGTGCATAAGATGAACCACCATATGCTGGAGGAGCAGGAGGAGGTGCTGGCATTGGTCCCATTGGAACCATTCCCGGACCCGGAGGAGTTGCTGCTGGAGGTTGTGGAACTATTGGGTCTACATTAAGTGCATCTACTTCAGTAGGAGCAGTTTGTGCTTGTGCTTGATTTCTATTATTCCACCAATTTGATATAGCATCTATTAAACGACTACCCATTGATGGTTGATCTGGTGCTTGGTATCCCGGAATGCTAGCACTAGCCATCATTCTATTAAATGCTGGATTATTAATTCCACCTTCGTTTAGTGGTGGAGCTTCTTGTGCTATCTGACCTTGAACATCTAACTCAGGATTCGCTGGTTTAGGCATATTTATTAAACCTAAATCTCCAATTCCATCAAACCATCCCATTCCCGTATCTTCTCCAGTTCCTGTACCTTCTCCAGTTTGTTCATAAAAATCAGTATCCCATCGTGGAGGAGTTATTGATTGATTATCCAATATTCTGTTAGCATCACTGTTTCTCATACCAGCAGGGAATCTACCTAACCATGTTTCTGCTCCTTCGTCGATATCGTAGTTTTTCATATCAGCAAATGGATTTATTTCCTCTGGGATTGCTGGAGTTTCGTATCTATTATCTGCTACTGGACCACCAGCTTGTGCTGCTAGTTCTTCTTGGTCTGGCCCGAATGTTGCTGGATCAGCTCCATATTCTTGTCTAACATAATCAATTGGAACTGCGTCACCAGAATCAATTTGCCACTGAGGAGTGCCGTCAGGATATACTGGTTTATATCCAGCATAATTTCTGTCCATACCAAATAGACTATTCATAAGTGATACGGCTCTGTTAGGTTCACCGGGAATATATGGTGGTGGTATATTTGTTGCCATTAGGTTTGCCTCTTGTTTCCGCCAGATGTCCTCATCTTAGCGATAAGTATTTCACGACTAGTAGGCTGTCCTTTAGATGCTTGTTTCTTTGGAGGACGGCCTACCTTACCATCATAAGTACCGGGACCGTATGGCATTAGCTTAACTTGCCACCGCCACCATTTCCTGAGGCATCATCAGGATATGAGGTTGGCGCACGATTTGCAGTAGCACCACTACCTATTTCGGCTTGCATGGTTGTTACGTCAGCAGAGGTAACTGCTCTAGCTGTTGCTGCTGTATCAGATTCAGTACTATCAAGTACTCCACCTACTTGCTCAACAGTAGATACATTCCTTACACCACCTTGACTATTACTAGCTCCAGTGTCTCGGACAGCATCTATCTTTCCTACACTATAACTAGCAGAAGTACTAGGGCTAGAATCAGTAAGTAATGTAGTGAGAATCTCACCATACTCTTGCATCCCTCTTTTGCGTAGTATTCTCATTAAATGATAACGGTTGGGGGACCGTTTACTTAGCATGGCGTAATTACCTGTTGAATTAGCACCATCTCCCCAAAATCCACTATAACTTGCCATCGCTCTTATCTCCATTTGTTTTGCTAAATGACTGCGTTCTAATCAACGCTATATATGTTAAGTATCATATCTACAATCATCCGTCAACACACTTCCCGGCCAACGCAGTTGGCTGGCCTAGCACTATATGTGTGTCATCGGGAATTTGTTCGTATAAGTCATTGTAATCGTTGGATTTAGATAGGGACACTAATCGCTTTTGGGGGACGAGTGATCTCCATATAGTCTGAGACTATTTTTACTACACCCCCATTTTTGGATCACGGGGGGGATTCGATTCAACATCATACCCACCCCCCATCTACTAACAATGATACTTTCGTTGGTTAAAAAGTATCTTTCCTTTAACTACTTTTGGAGATAGTTCAATGAGAACTAGACGATCATACATTCATAATATAATACCAGTTAATCTACCTAACCTACCAGTAGAACAACTCATACGCTGGAGTCAAGCTAGAAACATCTACCTCTACACAGGTAATGGCAATCTACAAAACGCACAGTATGAAGCATCAATCAATGGATGCACTCGCGTTGCCATGTTTCCCTCTTAATAATTTGTGAGGAAGGCGTTGGTTAAAAAGTTATCCTGCGTCTTCTTCGTTTCTTTTAACTTAATCTAGAAAGGAGGGCATTATGCCTACAATAAATCCAATTCAAGTTAAAGTTGTATCACTACCTAACATCGTACTAGAAGGTGAAGCTGAGTGTGCATATACATTCGAGATACATGGATGGTCAGCAGTGCTAGTTCGCAAAGGAGCATTCACTAAAGCTCAAGCAAGCGAGCGAGCTAAAGCATTCAGAGCATTCTTCAACAAGGAGAAGAAGCTTATAGAATCTGGCAAGAAGCAACCATATAACATTATGGCAACGCCAGTAGGTAAGAATGCAACGCCAATGAATGCATTATTCAACCGCAAGATTGAAACTCAAGTCGAGTTAACAATCTAAACACATGGGAAGTTGGAGCTAACACTCCAGCTTCCCATTTTTTATTCGAGGCCATCTTGCATTTCGTGTCTTAGCACATTAACTAGGCTAGTTAATCGTGTCTTAGGGCAAGTAATAGCATCAATTAACTACAATACCACACATACATTAAGTAACTAACATAGCACGAACACCACATTAATATATAAACGTATAATATATTAATGATATCAGTGGCTTATAGTGTGCTCTGATATACCTTTTCTTGTGTGTTTGTGTTGAGATTGTTGGTTAAAAAGTTCTGTTTTTTCTTTTCACATATAGGAGTTTAATATGATTAAACAATTAATTCTTAAATCTAAATACGGTAACTTTGATTGCATCGTTAACTATACTCATTATGCTGATGGTAACAAAGCTATCACATTAACAAGTGATACAGGTTCACCAATAGCTAAAGCTACAGTTAATATGCCTGAGATGGAAGAACAACGCCTAGAATTTTTAGAAGAGAAAGGCGAGTTAGATAATCAAGATGAGTTTGTATTCATCAAGAATTATGCAGAGAATGAAGGCATGCTTGATTCATTAAAAGATGCTGGATTTATATTACACGAGATAGCTGAAGTAGGTCATGTATCTAATCATAATGTAGATATAGCACTAGTAAAATTAACACCAATGGCAATGGAAGGATGGAAGTAATGAATAGATTAGGATGGTATAATACAATGTTATTCTTTATGAATGCTATTGTATTTTGTGGAAACTTAATATTAGTAATCGCATTGAAAGGATTAATGTAATGAAGACACCACATTATTATTGCGGTAAAGATAAAAGACATTTCATATCTGCTAGTGACAAGGCTCGTATCTTAAACGAACATGGACACGAGTGTCATGTATCTAGAGTAGAACTACTACCACTAGAAATTAAACGAGCACTTAAACACTTGATAGTAAAGGAGAAAGATAATGAATTTATCTGAAGCAATAGCATTCGCAATTGTACTCGCGCTAGGTCTTTGGGCCATTCACGGTCCCTGACGAACAAAGTCCTTGTTGGTTAAAAACTTGGTAAATGCACCCTCGCGTTGGGTGTCAACCTCAAATACTAGGAGATTAACATGCATCAAAATAAGCAACTAAACACATTGATAGAATACGTATTTAAACGTAAGTCAGTTAAAAAA
>MDSZ01241016.1_pt1 | contig 13581 bp, 14 predicted proteins | sample 811201 | NCBI WGS metagenome assembly MDSZ01 (sample SAMN05326647, study PRJNA326480) | marine metagenome | isolation source: seawater | place: Indian Ocean: North | collected 2010
AAAAGGTTAGATGTTTTCAAAGAGACAATAGACCCTGTCCTCGAATTTTACAAAGAGACAGATCGATTGTTTGTTGTTGATGCGGCGCATGAGTCGGCATCAGTATTTAAAGCGATTGAAAAGGCTGTTAAGCCTTAAAAAAAGTAGTTTTAAAAGATTTAACACTTGCATTATTACAAGTGCTTATATATTAAATCAATCTAAAACTTATAGGTAGACTTATAATGGGCAACTCGAAAGATATTATAGAAGTGGAAGGGGAAGTTACTGAACTTCTACCTAATACAAAGTTTAAAGTTAAGTTACCAAATGGTAAGGATATAATAGCTCATATATCAGGCAAAATGAGAATGCATTTCATTAAAATACTTCCTGGCGATAAAGTTCTTGTCGAGATTAGTCGGTATGACTTAAGTAAGGGAAGAATAACATATAGAAGTAAAGGTAGATAAAAGATGAAAGTAAGAGCAAGCGTCAAACCAATCTGTAAAGATTGTAAAGTCGTAAAAAGAAAAAATGTAATTAGAGTAGTTTGTAAAACAAGTCCAAAACATAAGCAGAGACAAGGTTAATTAGTTCGTCCTGAGGAGATAAAAAATGGCTCGAATTCTTGGTGTAGATATTCCTCGAAATAAAATTATGGAGATAGCGATTCAATCCCTTTATGGGGTAGGTCCTTCTATTGCAAAAGAAGTATTGAGCAAGGCTCAAATTGACTTTAAGAAGTCCTCAAATGATTTGACTGAGGAAGAGGTTCAACGCATTAGAAAGTTTCTTGAAGAAGAATATACAGTAGAAGGTGACTTAAGAAGAGAGGTTGGTCTTAATATAAAGAGGCTTAAAGACTTAGGTTGTTATAGAGGAATTAGACATAGAAGAGGTCTACCCGTAAGGGGTCAAAGGACTTCTACGAATGCTAGAACTCGGAAAGGCCCTGCTGTTGCTATTGCTGGTAAGAAATCAATTAAACAAATGAAAGGCTAGTTTTTATAATTAGAGACGTCGATTAGGAAAATATTCATGGCTAAAAAAGTAAGTAAAAAGAAAGTTAAAAAAAATATAACACATGGTATTTGCCATATTCAGGCATCTTTTAACAATACCATCGTTACATTCACAGACCCTGCAGGAAAAGCTATTGCATGGGCTAGCGCAGGCCAATTAGGCTTTCGTGGATCTAAGAAGTCCACGCCATTTGCAGCTCAAATGGCTTCGTCAGAAGCTGCCAAAAAAGCTGTTGAGCATGGTTTGAGTAGTGTAGAGGTTAGAGTAAAAGGACCAGGAGCAGGTAGAGAAAATGCTATTAGAGCCCTCATAGGCTTAGGCATTAAAATAACCTCAGTTGCTGATAAGAGTCCCATTCCTCATAATGGGTGTAGGGCTCCGAAAAGAAGAAGAGTTTAGGAGTACTGCATAAAAAAACTACTTTTCTTTTGAGTAAGGTCCAGTATAGTATTTAACCGTATTTAAATGGACTGCCCTTAAGTATTAAGTATCCTTGGAGAATGAAATGAATAGATTTGTCGCCAAAAACTGGACGAGCATGATTAGACCTGTTGCACTTGAGGTTGATATAGACTCAGCAAAAAGCAACTACGGAAAGTTTGTTGCTAAGCCTTTAGAGAGAGGCTACGGGCAAACCTTGGGTAATTCACTTCGTAGAGCATTGTTGTCCTCCTTGCAAGGGGCTGGCATTGTTGCTATCAGAGTAGAAGGTGTAACCCATGAATTTGGGACAATAAATAATGTCAAAGAAGAGGTTTCTGAAATTATTCTAAACCTTAAAGAAGTTAGATTTAAACTCACTGGTAACGAGGAAGTTAATCTAGTTCTTGAAAAAAATGAAGAAGGCGTTGTTAAAGCTAGTGATATAGCTGAAGTTAATAATGTTCAAATTTTAAATAAAGAGCATGTAATTGCGAATATATCTTCAGGTGGATCTTTGCGGATCGAGATAAAGGTTGCCCGTGGTAAAGGGTATGTTACAGCTTCTGAAAATCAAGAAAAATATGAATTACCTGTAGGTTGGATATTTATAGACACATTATTTTCACCTATCCATAGAGTTAATTACACCGTTACAAATAGCCGTGTGGGAAAAAGAACTGATTTTGATAAGTTAACTTTAGAGGTTTGGACAAACTCTGGAATAGAGCCATCTGATGCTGTAGCTTACTCAGCAAAGATCTTAAGGGATCAATTAGCAGTGTTCTTAAATTTTGAGGACGAAGAAGAGGTACATCGCATAGAGTCCAAGGTGTCACAATCAGCACCTGTTACTAATAATGCCCTTTTAAAGCCTGTTTCAGAGTTAGAACTATCTGTTAGATCTGCGAATTGTCTTCAAAACGCAAATATTAAATATATCTACGAGTTAGTTTCAAAAACAGAAGGTGAAATGTTAAGGACCAAAAACTTTGGTAGAAAGTCTCTTAATGAGATAAAAGAGATACTTACTTCCATGGGACTTGGACTTGGAATGAAAGTTGACTCAATAATGAAAGAGGTTCAAGAAAGTCAAAAAGCTGATAGTAATCAATCTTGAACGTAAAAATAGTGAATTCGGAGTTAGTAAAATGAGACATAAGAAGCATAAATATAAAATTGGATCCAATCCAACACATAGACAAGCTATAGTGAAGGGTTTAGCACTTGATATAATCTCTCATGGGAAAATCAAAACAACCCATGCAAAATGCAAAGCTGTTCAACCATACCTTGAAAAGCTTATAACTATTGCTAAAAATGACAGTGTAGCGAACAGAAGACTTGTTTTTTCTAGGCTTCCTAAAAAAGATGTTGTTAAAAAACTGTTTTCAGATGTAAGCCCAAAATATAAAGAAAGAAAAGGTGGTTACACTAGAATAGTAAAACTAGCTGATGGTAGAGTAGGCGATAATGCTGAAATGAGCTATATTATGCTTGTTTGATATGAAGTTTACGGGCAATGTTTCATTTAAGTTATTTGTATTCATTTTTATCTTAAGTGGTACGTTGTCCTATTCATATTATTTAAAAAAAAACCTTTCAGGTTTAGAAGAACAAAGTCTAAAGCCTATCCTTAAAAGTATTCCTGACATAGAAATCGTAGATAACTTGACCAAAAAGAAACTAAACTTAAAACGAGAATCTTTTAAGAGTAAAAATGGGTCACTTGTGCACTTTTGGGGTACTTGGTGCGGCCCTTGTGAAGAAGAATTGCCATCCTTCATAGAATTAAGTAAAAAATTTCAAAAATCTGGAGAAATTTTTTTTCTTGTAGCCGTTAATGATAATAAAAGTGACCTTAAAAAGTTTTTAAAAAGGTTTAAGACCTTGCCTAAAAATATAAAAATACTATTGGATAACTCTGGCGTTTTAATGGACTCTTTTGGAGTTGTAAAAGTTCCCGAGACCTTTGTCTTTGATAAAAAAGGTCGGTCTTTGAAGAAGTTTTCAGGGCCACAGGACTGGAGTTACTCCTATTATCTTACAACCATCAATAATCTTTTTCGAGACTCTTAAAGCCCTCTAATATTTCCTATTTTTACTCCGATTATGAATACAAACTCATATTAATTTTTCGAGGATATATTGAACTGGCAAGATTTAAACAGACTTCATGTAGTCTCTAATTTAAAAAAAATTCTGGGTAAATGGTTTTCTCTGGATTGTATTTTTCTTGATGAAAAGGGCAAGGTTAAAACCAATTTTTTGGAGAAAGGTTACTCTTTATATAGTGACCTTTTTTTTAGTCAAATCCACACTACAAAAGGTCTAGATGTATTTAATTCAGATTTAGGACAAGTTCACAGCTTACTAATGCATTCAGATGACGAAATTCAAATTTACCCTTCTAGTTTTGAAAATGTTAATTTTGTTTGTTGTAAACTTATTTATGATAATCAATTTATGGGCTCAGTGGTTGGCTATCCCTTTGTTTTTAACAATAGGGCCGATGGTCTAGATAAACTTATTAGTGATTTGTTAAATCAGTGGAATGTAGATATTGTTCAAATACAAAAATCAATAACTTCACTTAAAGTTTCAGATAATAACATTGAATATCTAAAAGATTTGATTAGTCTTGTATCACAAGAAATTATTACATTTCATAAAGAAATTAATACAAGAGAAGAAAGAATAAAGGATCTTAGCTCTGAATTGGGTAGCAGGTTTAGATTTCATACAATGATAGGTAAATCAGGGAAGATGAAAAAAATTTATAGACTTCTTGAAAAAGTCTCTAGCTCAGATGCAAGTGTCTTTGTTCAAGGTGAAAATGGGACTGGTAAAGAGCTTGTTGCAAGAGCGGTTCATTATTTTTCTTCGAGAAAAGATAGTATGTTCCTCGCTATAAACTGTTCAGCATTTAATGAAAACCTTTTAGATTCTGAGCTTTTTGGTTATGAAAAAGGAGCTTTTACTGGAGCGAATAAAACTAAAAAAGGACTTTTTGAAGTTGCTGATGGTGGAACGCTTTTTCTAGACGAAATAGGTGATACCAGTCTTAGTATGCAAGTAAAACTTTTGAGAGTTCTTCAGGAAGGAACTTTTCTTCCCGTGGGAGGTGTTTCTCCTAAAAAAACTAATGTAAGAATTATTGCTGCTACCAATAAAGATATTAAAGAAATGATGATAGAAGGAAGCTTTCGAGAAGACTTATTTTATAGAATAAATGTCATTAATATTTCTATACCTGCTTTAAGGGAAAGAAAAGAGGATATTAGCTTACTTATTGATCATTTTCTTAATATTAAATGCGGTGAGGTTGGTAAGCCTATCAAAGTTTTATCTTCCGCCTGTTTAGAGAAAATATTAAATTATACCTGGCCTGGTAATGTCAGGCAGCTAGAAAATGAAGTAGAACGGTTAGTCGTTTTGTCAGGTGATAGCAAGATTATTACGCCTGATCATTTAAGCCCAACGATTCTTGAATTTGGAATTACCAACAAAGGTGAAAGAGAATTATTAAACTTGAATGGAAAGCTAAAGGATGCTTTGGAAGAAGTAGAAATTTTAATGATTAGCGAAGGCTTGCGGAGGTGCGGATTTAATAAAACCAAGCTTTCAAAAGAGTTGGGAATTAGTAGGGCAAGTCTCATTTCTAAAGTTGAAAAGTATGGTTTAGATAAAAGAAAAAAACCTGAAGCTGCTTAGCGCACTTATAATAGGTTAATTATCTTTTTAAAATAATCTTTTTTAATTCAAAAAAAATTAGACCTCTTTTGAAACTCCGGTATAATGCTATCCAATTTAATTGGAGGCCTAATGTCTGAGACTCAGGAAGAAAAAAGAAACTACCTTAATGAGCTGCGTTTAAAATCTACCTATTTAGGTGGAGAAGATAGAGTTCATAAGCAGCATGATCTAGGGAAATATACAGCAAGAGAACGAATTCAAAGGCTTTTGGACCCAGATACATTTATTGAGTTTGATAAATTTGTTTCACACAAATGTCATCAATTTGGAATGGAAAAGAAGAAGTTTCTAGGGGACGGTGTAGTTACAGGTTTAGGTGAAATAAATGGTCAAAAAGTCGCTCTATATTCTCAAGACTTCACTTGCTGGGGTGGAGCATTGGGAGCTGCTCATGCACAAAAAATTTGTAAAATAATGGATTATGCACTTAGAAATAGAGTACCTATTATTGGGATAAGTGACTCAGGTGGGGCTAGGATACAAGAGGGGGTTGAAAGCCTTGGTGGCTATGCTGAAATTTTTTACCGCAATGTAAAGTGTTCTGGTGTTATTCCTCAAATTTCTCTAATTATGGGGCCTTGTGCTGGCGGAGCTGTTTATTCTCCGGCAATAACTGATTTTGTTTTTATGGTAGAAGGTACTTCTTATATGTTCGTCACCGGGCCAGAAGTTATTAAAACGGTTACTCATGAAGAAGTTACAAAGGAAGATCTGGGAGGTGCTAAAACTCATAGTGAAGTTTCTGGGATAGCCAGTGTAACTTGTAAAAATGAGGATGATTGTTTTGAGAGAGTTCGTGAGCTTTTGGGGTTTATTCCACCTCACAACTTTTTTAAGGCTGAAAAAAAGTGGACGTCTGATTCTGTTTTAAGAGAAAACTCAAAATTAAAAAATATGATTCCAGATAACCCAAAAAAGCCCTACGATATGAGGGATATAATTACTGAAATAATTGATGATGGAAATTTTTTAGAAATTCAAAAGGACTATGCAAAAAATATTATAATTGGTTTTTCTTCTATTGGAGGAATTAAACTGGGAATAGTCGCAAATCAGCCAGCCCATCTCGCAGGAGTTCTAGATATAGACTCCTCTGTAAAGGCAGCTAGGTTCGTGAGATTTTGTGACGCGTTTGATATACCTATTTTGACTTTGGTTGATGTCCCCGGTTTTTTGCCTGGTACACATCAAGAATTTGGAGGAATTATAAAGCATGGGTCTAAACTCCTATACGCATTTTCTGAAGCAACCACTCCCCTTATAACAATAATTACGAGGAAGGCTTATGGAGGTGCCTATGATGTTATGGCTTCAAAACATATTAGAGCGGATGTTAATTTAGCCTACCCTTCTGGAGAGATCGCAGTCATGGGGGCAGAAGGAGCCGTAAATATAGTTTTTAGAAAAGACCTAGTTGGCTTGGAAGGAAAAGACCTTGAAGAAAAAAGAGCCGATTTAGTTAGTTCATATGAGAAAGAGTTTGCCAATCCCTATAAAGCAGCTGAGTTAGGTTACTTAGATAATATTATTCTTCCTGAGGAAACAAGGGGGATTGTTTATAAGTACCTTTGTTCTTTGAAAAACAAGAAACACTATTTTCCAAATAAAAAGCACGGGAATATTCAATTATGAGCAGTAAGAGAATTTTAATTATCAATAGAGGTGAAATCGCCGCAAGAATAGCAAAAGCTATTCGTGAGTTAGGGCACACAGCTATTGGCGTTTGGACGGATAACGAGGTAGAAGCATCTCACCTTCAATTTTGTGATGAGTGGGTAAACTTAGAAGGGAAAAATAATTTAGAAACTTATCTAAATATACCTAAGATACTAAAGCTTATTAAGAGTCATAATGTTGATGCTGTCCATCCTGGATATGGCTTTTTAGCTGAGAATGCTGATTTTGCAGAAGCTTTGGGTCGTGAGGGAGTAATATTTATTGGTCCTCACTCTGAAGCTATAAGGCTTATGGGAGATAAGGCCATTTCCAAGAAAAAGGCTGTAGAAAGTAATGTTCCTGTTGTTCCTGGTTCCAAAGGAGTGGTTGATACTTTAGATGAAGCTTTCCTAGTTTGTGATGAAGTTGGATTCCCAATACTTTTAAAAGCAGTCGCCGGAGGTGGTGGTAAGGGGATGAGAGCTTGTTTTTCTCGTGATGAAGTTCAAGCAAATTTTGAAGTTGTTCAAAGGGAGTCTCTTGCAGCTTTCGGGAATGGGGATTTGCTTGTTGAAAAGTTAATTGTTAATCCAAGGCATATTGAAGTTCAGGTTTTAGGAGATAAAAAAGGTAACATCTTTCACTTTTTTGAAAGAGAGTGCTCTATTCAAAGACGGCACCAGAAAATTGTTGAAGAAGCTCCTTCACCATTTATCGGAGAAGATGAAGATTTAAGAAATAAGATTTGTGAGACGGCTGTGAGCCTTGCAAAGGCAGTGAAGTATGATTCTGCCGGAACCGTTGAGTTCATAATGGGTGAGGATAAGTCCTTTTACTTTCTGGAAATGAATACAAGAATTCAGGTTGAGCACCCCGTAACGGAGAAAATAACTGGCATTGATTTAATTGTCTGTATGATCCAAGCTGCTCTGGAAGATGATGTTGGTATACCAAATCAATCGTGGATTAGAAGGTCTGGGCACGCCATCGAATGTAGGGTGTGTGCCGAAGATCCGATAACGATGTTACCTGCTCCAGGTACCCTTACAGGCTTTGAAACTTGTTTTCCCCAAGGGACGAGGTTTGATAATTGTTTATATCCAGGCTTAGTAGTAACTCCTGACTTTGATCCTATGGTAGGAAAGCTTGTTGTAAAAGGAATTGTGAGGAGTGTTGCAATTAGGAAAATGAGAGCGGCGTTAAATGGTTTGCTAATTGAGGGCCTAAAAACTAATGTTCCTTTGCTGAAAGAAATAATAAAAAATGAAAACTTTGTTAAAGGTATTTATTCTACTGATTTTATTGAAGTGGAAAGGCCTCAAGATGGTGTAAGTCAAGGTAGAGATATTTTAAATATTTTTAAAAAATTGGCTATTATTGAGGCTAGAAAGATAGGGCTTTAAATGAGATATTATTTAATTGACCAGGAAAAAGAAGAAATCGTAATAGATCTTCAGCTTGTAAAAAAGCATGATAATAATCTACTTGAGTTTCAGCTTTGTTTCTTAGAAAATAATGTGATAAAAGATACAAAGCTAGTGTACACGAGGAAGCTTGCAGGGCAATACTTCGTGAGCTTTGATCTTTCTTTTTGGGAAAAGGTTTCGCCTCAAGTCTTTCCTAGGATTTTTTTGGATAGAGGTAAAATTTATGACTTATATAGGGGCTTTAAGCCAAGTGGGTTGGGTGATGTTGACGAGGGTGAGTTAGTTACCCATATGCCAGGAAAGGTTGTTAAAATCGAGGTTAAAAAGGGGCAGGAAGTCAAAAAAGGTCAGACGCTAATCGTTTTAGAAGCGATGAAAATGGAAAATGAAATAAAGAGTGGTTTGGATGGAGTCGTAAAAAATGTTCACGTTCGGGAAGGTCAAACTTTGGACGAAGGCATTCTAATGATGGAAGTAGAAAAGGATTAATTTATGAATAGCTATAATAATCAACCAAATTTTGAAGCAGACCTTACAAGGTTTTTTAATGAGTTTAAAAATAATTTTAAATTTATAGGCACTGGTTTAGTTATATTATTCCTCTTGGTTTTGGGATCAACGTCATTTTATACTGTTGAACCAGAAGAGGAAGCAGTTATAATCAGGCTTGGCAAATACGAAGGAACTTATCCTCCTGGTCTTCATTTCAAAATTCCTTTAGGAATTGATAGAGTGATAAAAGTAAAAACAAAAAAAATTCATCAAATTTCATTCGGCTTTATACCACAAACAACCGGACGTCGTTTGAGGTTTCGGTCAGATGCATTTGATGATGAGTCATTGATGTTAACAGGGGACCTTAATGTTGCAGATGTAGAATGGGTGGTACAATTTCAAATTTCTGATCCCTTTAAGTTTCTTTTTCAAACAGCTTCTCCTGAAAAAAATATTAAGGATGTTTCTGAGTCAATAATGAGGAGGGTAATTGGAGACAGACTTGTAACTGAAGTTCTTACTACTGGAAGGGTTGAGATCGCTGCTGAGGTCCAGGAGCTTATGCAAAGCCTTCTAAACAAATATGATATGGGCGTTCAGGTTTTTACTGTCCAGTTGCAGAATGTAAATCCTCCTGAGATTGTTAAGGCTTCGTTTAATGAGGTTAATGAGGCTAAGCAGGAACAAGAAAAAGTTATAAACCAAGCTGAAGAGGCTTATAACAAGGTTATTCCGGAAGCAAGAGGGAAAGCTGAGAAGCAAATCTCTGAAGCTGAAGGTTTCGCTGAAGCAGCGGTAAACAAAGCAAAAGGTGATGCTAAAAAATTTACATCCATCCTTGAGGAATACAAAAGAGCTCCTGCTGTAACGAGAAAAAGAATTTACTTGGAAACGATGGAAGAAGTCCTTTCAAAACTTGATGATTTGACAATTATTGATTCAAAAGTAAAAGGCGTTTTACCTATTTTTCAAAAGACAAATGAGTCAATTATTTTAAATAAGGATAAGTCATGAAACAAAAGAGCTTAATTGCTTTAGTTATAATTCTTGTTGTCGGTGGTGTTTTTCTTAAAGAGTCTGTCTATATTTTAAACCCTGGGCAGCAGGCTGTAGTCACTCAATTTGGAAAGCCTATAGGGAAACCAAAAACAAGAGCCGGTGTAGGATTCAAGACGCCTTTCATTCAAAAAGTTAGGTATGTCGATAAAAGAATACTTAATTGGGATGGAATTCCGAAGCAGGTTACGACAAAAGATAAGAAGTTCATTAAAGTCGATACTACGGCTCGTTGGAGGGTTACAAATGCACTAACTTTTCTTCAGACGGTTCAAGGGGAAAGGGGAGCTCAGTTTAAAATAGGTGCTATTTTGGATTCAGCTACAAAAAATGTTATTTCAAGACATAACTTAGTAGAAGCAGTCAGAAACTCAAATTTAATTGAGAATAAAATAAAGGAAAAAAAGAAAGAAATAAGTGAGAAAAGAGCTAAAGGTGAAACATTTATTGAAGATGAGTTGAGTGGCGAAGTTGAAAGAATCGATGTTGGAAGAGAGCAGCTGAGTTTATTGATAGCAAAAGATGCAAGTTCAGGGTTAAAAAAGTTTGGGATAGAGTTAATTGATGTTCAATTAAAAAGAATTTCATACGACAAGTCTGTTGAGAAAAAAGTATACGAGAGAATGATTTCAGAAAGAAAAAAGATCGCGGAAAAGATAAGATCAATTGGTCAAGGTGAAAAGGCTAAAATCGAAGGGCGTTTGACAAAGGATCTTCAGAAAATAGAATCTCAGGCTTATAGAAAGGCCCAAGAAATTAGAGGATATGCAGAGGCTAAATCAATTGCCATTTATGCGAAATCATTAAGAAGTGGCTCGGATTTCTATGAGTTCATTCGCTCTATGGAAGCATATAAGAACACTTTCTCTAATAAATCTAAATTTTTATTATCTTCAGAGTCAAAGTTTCTAAAGTTTCTTAAAAATGGCAGCCTCAGTGATTAAAAGAATTTTTTAATCACTTCGGATGCTGCCATTTGTGGCGTTTTAAGCTTTTTTCTAACCATTTCTTCGAGTTGGGGTATTAGCGAAATCAGTTCTGGGTGGCTTTTTAGTTTTATTTCTATTGAGTCTCTTATAAGGGACCACATCCACTCCTTAGATTGTTCTGTTCTTCTTTTTTGAAAAAAGCCGCCAGCTTCAGCGGTTTGTTGATATTCACAAATCATGTCCCAAATCTTGTCTATATTTATAGATTTAAGAGCTGAGCATGTAATAGCTTGTTGTTTCCAAAATGAGTGGGGCGCCAACAAGCTCAAAGCACTTTCGTATTGAGATCTAGTTTTTTGGGCAACATTAATACTATCTCCGTCGGCTTTATTTATGACAAGGGCATCAGCAAGTTCTATAATTCCTTTTTTTATGCCTTGAAGTTCATCACCAGCATTGGGTAACAGCATCACTAAGAAAAAGTCGACCATGCTTGATACAGATATCTCATTTTGACCTACTCCAACAGTCTCTACAATCACGACGTCGAATCCTGCTGCCTCGCAAAGCAAGATTGTCTCACGTGATTTTTGAGTAACTCCACCTGAAGCACCAGAAGAAGGGGAAGGTCGAATAAATACATCAGTTTGTCTTGATAGTTTTTCCATTCTTGTCTTGTCACCTAGAATACTGCCTCCAGAAACCGGAGAGCTAGGATCGACAGTCAAAATAGCTATTTTTTTTCCTTGTTTCAAAATATGTAGACCTATAGACTCAATAAAGGTTGATTTTCCAACGCCTGGGCTTCCTGATATTCCTATACGTATAGATTTGTTAGAGTAAGGCAGGATTTGATCAACTAGCTTTTGTGCTTCAATTCTATCTGAAGGCTTTTTACTTTCAATTAGAGTAATTGCTTTGGCTAATGCAACTCTATTTCCCTTAAGGATTTCCTCAAAATTGATTTTATTTTTCATAATTAATCTATTTGTTTAAAAAAGTTTTAATTGCTTGAAGTACTTCTTTTGCTGCTCTTGGAATTGGTGTTCCCGGTCCAAAAATGCCTTTTACACCCATTTTATAGAGTAGGTCATAATCTGTTTTTGGGATAACTCCTCCAGCAATAACGATAATTTCTTCCGCATTTTGCTTTTTTAGTTCATTAATTAGTTGAGGAATCAAGGTTTTATGGCCAGCTGCTTGTGAAGAAACGCCTACTACATGTACATCATTTTCAATCGCTTGCTTTGCAACTTCTTCAGGTGTGGAAAAAAGAGGAGCGATATCAATATCAAATCCGACATCTGCAAAAGCTGTCGCAATAACCTTTGCACCTCTATCATGACCGTCCTGTCCCATTTTTGCGACGATCATTCTTGGTCTTCGACCTTGGTCTTTTTCGAATTCTTTAATGTCCTCTTTTATTTTAATCCATTCTTTATCATTTTCGTACAAGCTTCCATACACTCCTGTTATGGTTTGATTATTAGAGTTATAACGTCCCCAAACTTTTTCAAGGGCAAAAGTTATTTCTCCTACAGAGCACCTAACTCTGGCTGCCTTTATCGCAAGATCTAGTGCATTGCCCTTACCTGTCTCAGCATATAATGTTAGGTTTTCAAGGGCTTCGTTAACAAGCTTATCATTTCTTTCTGTTCTTAGTTTAGAAAGTTTTTGAATTTGAGAATGTCTAACTTTTTCATTATCAACTTCTAAGATATCAATATTTTCTTCTTTCTCAGCTTTGAATTTATTTACTCCTACTATAACTTCTTCACCCTTATCAATAAGGGCTTGTTTTCTCGCTGCAGCTTCTTCTATTTTTAATTTTGGTATGCCAGACTCTATTGCTTTAACCATTCCTCCTTGGCTTTCGATTTCTTCAATGAGGGTCCATGCTTTTTCTGCAATTTCTTTTGTGAGGCTCTCCATCATATAGGAACCACCCCATGGATCTATAACCTTTGTTATTTTTGTTTCTTCCTGAAGGATAATTTGAGTGTTTCTAGCAATTCTAGCTGAAAACTCTGTTGGCAAAGCAACTGCCTCATCTAATGCATTTGTGTGAAGTGATTGTGTTCCACCAAATATTGCTGACATTGCTTCTATAGTTGTTCTTACGACATTGTTATAAGGATCCTGTTCCGTTAAGGACCAACCGGATGTTTGGCAATGAGTTCTAAGCATTTTTGACTTTTCACTTTTTGGATTAAAAGAATTAACAATTTTATCCCAAAGGTATCTAGCTGCTCGTAGTTTAGCGATTTCCATATAAAAGTTCATTCCAATTCCAAAGAAGAACGATAAACGTGGAGCAAACTTATCAATATCTAGCCCTTTGCTTACTGCTGTTTTTATATATTCTTTTCCATTTGCGAGAGTATAAGCAAGTTCAAGGGCTGCATCAGCACCTGCTTCTTGAATATGATATCCAGAAATTGAAATGGAGTTATATTTAGGCATGTTTTGGCTGGTGTAAGATATAATATCTGCAATGACTTTCATTGATGGGCGGGGAGGAAAAATATATGTATTTCTTACCATGAATTCTTTTAAAATATCATTTTGAATTGTTCCTGATAGCTCTGCTTTGTCTACACCTTGTTCTTCTGCAGCAACGATATAATTGGCAAGAATGGGGAGCACTGCTCCGTTCATTGTCATTGAGACTGAAACCTTACCCAGAGGTATTTGGTCAAAAAGAACCTTCATATCCTCGACGCTATCAATTGCAACACCAGCTTTACCTACATCCCCTTGAACTCTGGGGTGGTCAGAGTCATAACCTCTATGAGTGGCTAGGTCGAAAGCAACTGAGATACCTTGACCACCTGCTA
>MDSZ01207524.1_pt1 | contig 13580 bp, 12 predicted proteins | sample 811201 | NCBI WGS metagenome assembly MDSZ01 (sample SAMN05326647, study PRJNA326480) | marine metagenome | isolation source: seawater | place: Indian Ocean: North | collected 2010
AAAACGCAGATTTATTTGATCAAACAACTTTATTTAGGTTAGATGCAAGTATAGCTAATGCAAGATACTCTTACTTTGGCATGGATGCAGGTATAGGAGTGACTAATGGTAAATTTTACTTATTTGGGTCTACAGGAAACTTTATGGACCTTGGTGCAAGAGAAGATGATATGGATAATATTTTATATGCAGTTGTTGATCCGGATTATCCATTTTTCAGACATTTGAATGGTGAGGATATTCCTCTAGGAGCTGACTCAAGTTTTGAGTTAACAGCTCATAAAGGTGCAAACAAAGCAAGATCAGCAGATAATAGCAGTACACAACCATCACAAGTAGAAGATGGAGAATGTATGGATGTAACAGGAACGACTAATCCACTTGCATGCCTTGATTTATCACAAAATGAAAATGCATGGGTTATTGGTTTAGATCGACCCGCTGCTAACAGTAACAATCAAGCACCACCAGTAAAATTATTTAGAAAGGCTTCAGCTTCTCCAACATTGTTTAAAGGAAATGTATATTTTCCTGTCTATCAACCTCCAACAGGAATTAATAGATGTAACCAGGGTGCTGCCTTCATTTGTGTTGCAGATGATGAATGTGGTACAAACGGTTCTACATTATTGACAGAACTGAGAGACTCACCAGATGATGTTGACAGAGCTCAGGGAAATATATGTGGTTATGTAAGGAAAGGTGTTCTTTCAGAGTTGGTAATATTTGGAGATAAACTTTTTGCTAATGTTGCAGGACCTTCAGAAGACGAACAGACATTGATATCAATTTTATCTGCACCAGGAGAAGTAATTTCAAACAAAGGTGGCTGGAGAGATAGCAGTTTCTAAAAAATATCTTATAGAATTATTTTTACCTCAATACATAGAAAAATATTTGATCTACTAATACAATATAAATCACACAACCAATTATTAAATAAGGTCCAAAAGGAATTTGAGTAGTCATACTTTTTGTTTTTTTAATTAGACTTGGTAAGGAATATATTAATGCAATCAAAGATGAAAAAATAAGAATAAACGGAAGAGCAACCCAACCAAACCAAAATCCTAATGCTGATAAAAGTTTTGCATCACCCAGACCCATTCCTTCGATGTTTTTTAATTTTTTATATAAAAAAATTATTAACCAAATTATAAAAAAACCTAACACACCACCTATTAAAGATTGTTTAAAATTAGGAAAAAGCAAAATATTTGAATTAATTAAAAAAGTTTTTCCAAATCCTATTAACATTAATGGATAAGACAATTCATTCGGTATAATGAAATGTTTTAAATCTATGAAAAAAATGATTATAAAAAAAATGGTCAAAATAAAAAATAATAAACATATTAATGACACTCCATAAAAATGGAAAATTAGCAAAAAACTTATAGCCGATATCAGTTCAACTAAAAAATATTCATTATCTATCTTTGTTGAGCAGTTTCTACATTTTGCTTTTAGCACTATGTAAGAGATGATAGGTATGTTATCGTACCATTTAATATTCTCTTTACAGTTTAGGCAATAGGAACGCCCAGAAATGCTTAGCTTATAAGGCAATCTTTTAATACAGACGTTGCTAAAACTCCCCCATATACTTCCTAATAAAAAAGCTGTAATATAGAACACAATTTATAGTTTAATTTGGGAGGAAAATTCTATAAGGCCATTTATGCAATACTGTACGAATAAAATTGCATCATTTAAGTGCAAATAGAAATTAGGCGAATGAATTATGATTTCCATTTATTAGATATTATTAAAAAAAAAAATGAATTTCAAACAGTAAATAGTATGTTTTTTAGTTCAAAAAAAAAGGAACCAATTAAAGCCGTAGATACAAAGAACGAAGATTTAGAATTGATTACTAAGATGAATCAAGAATTAGCTAGATCTCTCGATCTTACAGAGACATTGCAAGATTCATTAGAACTAATTATTAAACGTATAAACGCTCAAGCAGCAAATATATTTTTGATAGAAGAAAAAAAACAAGTCTTTCAATGTATTGCATCAAAGTATCAAGCCTACTTGGAAGACTTTGAAATACCAATAACACAAGGAGTTATGGGCAAAGCTGTATTCAGCAAGAAATGCATAAGAGTTGGAGATGTAAGAAAAGACGTAAGAGAAATAGCAGAATTTTATTTTGATTTAGATAATAAAACTAATTTCACTACTTATTCAGTTTTATGTGCACCTTTAATTGTTTCAGATGATTGTATTGGAGTAATACATTGTTTAAATAAAAAAAGTCAAACAAAACTTTTTGAGGAAAACGATAGAAAACTATTAGAAACCTTATCTGGACCAGCTGCTCTAGCCATTAGAAATGCTAAAATGGCAAAAGACATGGTAGTAAAAAATAGAATTCAAAAAGAAATAGAAATCGTAGGAGAAATTCAAAAAACTTTATTATCAAAAAATAAAAATCAAAATTTTCCAATAGCAGGAATAAATATACCTGCCAAAGTAGTGTCAGGTGATTTTTATAATTTTTCTGAGGTTAGTGATGGTATATTTGGTTTTGGTGTAGCAGATGTTTCTGGTAAAGGAATTAAATCATCTTTGTTAATGTCTAAAGCTTCTAGTCTGTACAGATGTCTAAGTAAAACAATCTTCTCACCGTCTGAATTATTAAACATATTAAACACTGAAATATGTGAGACAACTTCAAGAGGAATGTTTGTTACTATGCTTATAGGAATTTATGATAAAAATAAAAAAGAATTAACTCTTTCGAACGCTGGACACGAACCACCAATTATTTACTCGAAAGAAAATAAATTTAGTAATTTTTCTGACGCTGGACCGCCTTTAGGAATTGCGCCCAAAGTTAAATTCGATGAAAAGAAAATTCCGTTTGAAAAAAGTTCGATGTATGTTTTTACAGATGGTATTACAGAAATAAGAGACCAGAAAGGAGATATGTTAGGAGCTGAAGGATTTCAAGACTATATAAAAAAATATCAAAATATTCCAAACAGTGATCGTTTAAATAAAATTATCGAGGATTTAATAAGCTCTGGGAGAATTCAAAAAGATGATTTAACAATAGTAACAGTAGATGGGGAATAATATTGTTAAAGATATCAAATATAATGTTTTTTTTTGCAATAATCATTCTAACTTTATTATTTTGGGCCACTTCAAATGTTTGTAAATATAATATTGCTCTTGATAAAAAAACAAATCAATTAAATTTACTTGCACAAGAAATCGATCCATCAATACCAAATGCAAAAGTTTATTATTTTAGTGAATTGAATTGTAATAATGTAGATTTATCGTTTGATTATGAAAGAGTTTTAAATAATTTAGAAATTATCTCTGTTATGATCTATCAAGAGCTAACAACTGATTTAAGAGGAGAAAGAAATTAAAAATTAAATCAAAATCATACAATCCATAGTAGAAAATAAGTAAATATTTTTAAAATTTCTAAAAAATCTTAAAAAATTCTTCCTGAAATGAATTTTTAAGTTAAATTTGGGTCTTATAAATTTTTTTTTTATGAAAATAATTTTAATAATAATTAAATTCTAACACAAAAATTTTAACTCTAACACAAATTGGTAATTTTTTAAAAAATGTTGATTTTATTGATTTTTTTAATTGATTAATATTTATTAAAAATTCTAACACAAAAAATTAAAACTCTAACACAAAATTATTTTTTTTTGCTATATGGTTAAAAATGTTGAATTTATTGGTTTTTTTAAAAATTCAATTTTTATCTTATACTCTAACACAATTCAAATTTATTTTTGTGTTAGAATTAAATTATTTTATCTTAAATATTCTTAATTAAGTTGATTACATAAAAACCGCATAAAATATAACAAAATTGAATATTTGACCTAATATGGACACTTATTATTTTTTTTGTGTTAGAATTTATTTAAATTTGTGTTAGAGATGTGTTAGAGATTTATAAAAATAAATTAAAAGTTGTATAAAAAAATATGTCAGATGAAGATAAAAAAAATTTAGATAATAATGCAGAGGAAGAAAATAACAAAAATTCTCCTGAAGACAAATCTAATTCTGAAAATGAGACAAATAATCAATCTGAGGTAGAAAAAAAAGAAATAGAATTAGAAAGTTCAGAAAAATTATCTCCAGAGGAGGAAAATAGCGAAATATTAACTGAAGTTCCAGCATCAGAGAGCGTAAATAATTTACCAGATGAGCAAAGTGAACAAAATATTTCCTCAGAGGAAGAAAAGCAAGAACGAAATAAAGTAATTCATAAAAAAGATGGCAGGTTACATATTTATGTGAGGCAAGATAAGTACAAGGGAGAATTAAAGTCAAAAAATTGGGTAGGAAGACTTTACATTGATGGAAAACAAAAAATATTTTCTTCTGGAACACAAAATTTAGACGAAGCAATTCCAATTTTAGAAAAGTGGTTTGATGATATTCAAGCTGAAAGTGAAAAACAAAAAAAAGAGACAGAGGAAAAAAAAGTTGCAGAAATTTCAACACAAGAAAATACATCCTCGCAGCAGCAAGATGTAACATCTACTTCAGAATTACCTCAGACACCTTCTCCAACAACAGCTATTGAAAATTTAGAATCAAATAATTTAGAAAAAACTTCGACAGAAAATTTTAGCAAAGATCAAAAAGAAAAAAGTCTTGAAGAACCAAAATCAAAAAATAAAATTACAGGTATTTTTGGAAAACTCAAAGGTATTAAATTAAAAAAACCTTCTTTGGATGGTATCAAACTTCCAAAATCTGCAAAGTTAAAAGGAAACAATCCTATTTCTAAATTTTTAGAAAAGGTAAAAAATAAAATTAGTAAATCATCTATTCAAGGTGAGGAAATTATTGGTGTTGAATTAAACACTAAAGAAATAAGATTAGCTCAAGTAAGCCTAAATAAATCTAATCAATGGGTTTTAGAAAAATTTTTTACTCATAAAATAGAATTACCAGATGAAAGTTCAGTAATCGAAAATTCTGAAAAATTTACAGAGGAGCTAAATTTAGCATTACAAAAAACTAAACTTGACACAAATAACGTTGCAATTTCTATTCCAGTTACAAGCGCGATAATTAGAGTAGTTACAGCTCCTTTAATGAAAGATGATGAGTTACAAAAAGCTATTGACACAAATTCACTTTGGGAAAATTTAGTACAGTTAACAGATAATTTAGATGATTATTCAATTTTCCATCAAGTTATAAACAGAAGTGAAAAAGAAAATACTATGGATATTTTATTTGTTGCTTCAAAACTTACAGATATAAATAGCTATGTTTCTATCGTAAAAAACAGTGGATTAAATCCAGTTATAATAGATGTAAAATGTTTTGCATTAAAATCTGCAGTTGATCAAATTAATCAAATTACTAATAAACCAGAAGATGCAAATTTAACTGCTGTTTTAGAGTTTGGATTAGATGAGAATTATCTCATGATTTTATATGACAATAATCCAATTATAACAGATATTTTTCTTAGAGGTTTAGATAGAAAGATATTATTAGAATCCCAAAACGTTGATGAAAAAGAGGGACTAGTTAGAAGATATGCAGTTCAAGTAAAACAAGCAATTCAAGATTTTGAGACAAAATATGAAAAAAGAATTAGAAATATAAAAGTAGTATCAGACATAGAAAATGTGGAAGAATTTTTATCTTATTTTAGAAAAAGCTTACTTAATATAGGTTTCAATTTATTTGATCCAATTTCAGGTCTACAAGTTCCCCAACAATTTGACAAGCATCTTAATAGAGAAAATAAGTCTTACTTAGCAACAGCTATCGGTTTAGCATTTAGAAAGTTAGATGTTTTTGGTTACTATAAATTTGTAACGGCAGCAAAAAATATAAATCTACTTCCTGATAGAAAAAGTATGTTCCAACAAAAAAAGATGAAAGCTATTTCAAGTTTTGCTTTTAAAGGTTTAGCCGGAGGTATCGCAGCAATTTATTTAATTCTATTTACCTTATCTTTTTGGAATATTCATAGCTATAATAAAAAACTGGTAAATTATAGCAATGTAAAAATATTACATGATCAAAAATCTAAAGAGCAAAAGAAAGCTTTTAAAGAACTTAAACTTATTCAAACGACTTTAAAGTTAAGTAAAACACTTAAGTCCAACAAAGAATTAACTTACAGAGTTCTAGCACAGATTGCTTCTAGTGTTCCAACTAAAGTAAGATTTGATAAAGTTGATTATAACGGAGGTGATTTAATTACGATCCAAGGAGTTGCCGCCAGTGATCAGGACATACTTAGGTTTATAGACAATTTAGGTAAACAAAAACTAGTTGATCAAGCATCACTATCATCAATGAGATTGCCACAAAGATCTCAAGGAGGAGCAAATATGAAAGGCTTTAGAGTTTTTGTAAAAATTAAAGAGGTTTAAATATGAATTTTAATATTGATTTAAAAAATATAGATTTAAAGAATATCACAATGGATGATATTAAAGCCAAGCTTCAAAAAGTTGAAAAAAAAACATGGATTAAAATTGGAGTATCTTTTGGAGCAGTCATTCTATTTTTAATAATTTATTATGGAATTTTGAACCCAATTGTAAATAAAAAGAAAGCTCAGCTTATAGACATGAATAAAAAAGAAAAGGAAACTAAAGAATTTGTAAAAAATATTAATACTGCAAAAGCTAAAATTAAAAAATTAAAACCACGGTATGACCAATATTCTACGTTATTTCATTCGAGAGCTGAAGTTGAGGGATTGTATCAAACATTGAGTGAATTTGCTGGCAGCAATAATTTAGTAATTTCAAAAATAGAAAAAGGAAAAATTAGAGAAGTTTCTAAAAAACAAGCACTCGCCAAAGCTGATGGAAAAAAAGCGAAATCTACCAAAAAATCAAAAGGCCCTAAAAAAGTTGAAAATATAGCTTATTACACTATTCCAGTTAAATTTGAGATAACAGGCGATTTTTTGGGGTACATTAAATTTAAAAGGCAGCTTTCATTATCTCAAAAAATGCTAAATTTTGACAAAGAGTCCATCCAAGTGGTAAAAGGAAGTGATACAACTGGAGCGATAAAAGTGAGCGGAACATTAACAATAGTAGGATTAGCAGATGAATTTTTTTAGAATATTTGTGAGTTTTGTTTGTTTTGTCTTTATATCTGTTGCGAACGCAGAAAATCATGACAAAAGTCAAAATATTGTAGAAAAAGCAAAAGAAATAAATCAAAAAATAAAAAAAGAGCAAGCTATAAAATCAACAACAAGTAAAGAGGAACCACTTCCTTTAAATGATCCATTTGTTGGTGATGGCTCTTTAGGTGGTTCAGGTGGAATTAAATTAATTGCAGAAACAGATGAGCAGAAAAGGAAACTAAGTGTTTTTAATTTTAAGCTTATTGGAGTTATTGGTTCTGAAAATGATCTGTTTGCGTCATTAATTAACGAGGATGGAGAAATATTAACTTTAGGAATTTACGAGGAATTGTCTCCTGGAATAAAATTAGTCGGTGTTAATACTAAAGAAATAATTTTTGAGAGAGATGGAGCATCGTTAGTGTCAATAAATTTTAAAAATCAAATAATTGAGAGGGATAATTAGAATATGAATGATAAATTTCTAAAAGCTATACCTTTATTTATTGCAGTAGTAATTTTAATGACTGGATGTACTCAAAAGGGTAAAAATTTGAAAGTATTTAAACATGATACTCCATTAATTAAAACTGATGTTAAAAAATTAGGAAAAAAAGAAATTGAAAAAAGTGTTGAAATGGGTCCAGTACCTATTGAAGGAGATGTGATAAAACTTAAGAAGAGAAAGAAAATTTCCTCAGTTAAAGAAAAGAATTACCTTCTAATACCTGAAGAATATAAAAGTTTAAAACAAAACGTTACATTCAAGTTTCAAAATATGGATTATACTGAAGCTATGACACTTATGGCTAAGGTTGGGGATATAAATATTTTGGTAGGAGAAGATGTAGCTGGTTCAATTTCTGCAGAATTGATTGATGTTCCTTGGGACAAAGCTTTCAATGCTTTATTAGATATGAAAAATTATGCAGCAGACATAGATGTTGCAAGTAATATAATCAGAGTTGCAACTCCAGCAACATTAACTTCTCAAGAAAGTTACAAATCTGCAAGAGCTCAAGCAGTCAAGAAAAAAGTTGAATTAGAAGACTCTGTTGAACCAATTATTTCCGAAATATTTAGACTTTATTATATTTCTCCTGCTGAAGCTAAAGCAACAATCACAGAATTATTTACTTCAAGTAGTGTAGGTGGAACATCGTTTGTACCAATTCAGGTCACTGAAGAATCAACTACAAGATCAATTATAGTAAGAGGTAAAGAGAAAGACTTAGATGTTGTAGACAAAGTGATAAGAGAAATTGATGTTAGAACTAAACAAGTTTTAATGGAAGCTTTTATTGTAGAAGCTCAATCAACTTTTGAAAGGGCTCTTGGTAATAAATTAGGCGCAGTTTATACTAGAAAAGGAGTAAGAATAGGTGGTACGCAAGGAGGAAGCACAGTAGGTGCACCGAGCGGAGCAGGAGGAGCAATATCAGATAACACAGCAGCCATTGCAGAAGCAGGTAGTGGTGGAGTTGATGGTATTTATAATTTTAATGCTGTAGGAGCTTCAAGTGGAATTGGTATATTAAGAAAAACCGGATCAGCTGTATTAAAATTACAGCTAGAAGCTTTAGAGAAGGAAGGACTAAGTAAAACAATTTCTAATCCAAAACTATTTTCTTTAGATAATCAAACCGCTCAGATTAAACAAGGAGTTCAAATTCCAGTTTCAGGTGGTGAAGGACAGGACACATTTAAAGACGCTGCATTGGTTTTATCAGTAACACCAAGCATAATAGGGGATGGTAACGTCTTGTTAGATGTTAAAGTAAATAACGATACACCTGACAGATCTAATCCTGGCTCAGTTGGTATTAATACTATGGAAATCACTACCAAATTACTTGTGGCAGATGGAGATATCGTAGTTATAGGTGGAATTAAAAAGAATAATATATCTGATGGAAAAGAGTCTGTTCCTGGGGTTAGCAAGGTTCCAATTATAGGAAAAATGTTTCAAGGTTCAGCAAAATCAGATACACTAAATGAACTATTAGTGTTTATAGCACCAAGAATACTATAATTATGTTAAAGATAAGTAGAGAGAGTGAAATTAACTTAATCAATGTTTTAATTGATAATGATGTTATTTCCGGTAAGGATTTAATTAATATCAAAAAAACTAGCACAGAGGGTAACAAATCTCAAATAGAGGCTGTATTCGATTTAAAATTAACTGACGAAAAAAAAATTCTCGATATTTTAGTTAAAGAGCAAAATTTAGAAATTATTGATTTAAAAAAAGTAGATATTACTGAGGACGTAAAAACTGTACTTCCATCAAATTATATAAAAGTTAACTTTGTAGCACCTTTTAAGATAGATGGAAAAACTTTGCACATTGCAATATCAGATAGTTCCAAATTAACTTTGATGAGAAATCTTAAAGCAATTACAAAAAAAAATATTGAATTGCATGCTGCACCATTAACACAAATTTCTGAATTCATTGAGAAATTATCTAGTGAAAGTGGGGAAGTGACTGCTGCAACAATACGTGAGGAAAATAGAGAAAAACAAAAAACTTTCGACTCAGATTTAGGAGATGCAGGTGAAGTTTTGGAAAAAGCTCCCGAGGAAGATATTGAAGCGATTGAAAATGAGTCAGAGGTTATCAAATTTAGTACAGCTGTAGTTGCTGAGGCTATTAAAAGAGGAGTTAGTGATATTCATATAGAGCCGTACAGATTTTCCTCAAGAGTAAGATATAGACAAGATGGAATGTTACAGGAACAAGATCAGTATAAAAAATTTTTACATGATAATTATGGTGCAGTTGTTACTCGTTTCAAAATCATGGGTAAACTTGATATTGCAGAAAGAAGATTGCCGCAAGATGGAGCAATCAATTTTAAAATTGAAGGTAAAGTGGTTGACCTACGTTTATCTATATTACCAACAGCTAATAATGAAAGAATTGTTATGCGTATTCTTAACAAAGATGCTGGAGATATTACTCTTGAGCAACTTAATTTTGAAGAACAAGATTTAGACAGTCTAAGAAAAGCTATTCATTCTACTCAAGGCTTAATACTTGTTACAGGTCCTACAGGTTCAGGTAAATCAACCACTCTTTACAGTATTCTCAAAGAGGTAAGTAAGCCTCATTTAAATATTCTTACAGCAGAAGACCCTGTTGAATACGAATTAGATGGAGTTGGTCAGGTTCAAATTAAAGATGATATCGGTTTAACATTTGCCTCGGCTCTTCGGTCTTTTTTAAGACAAGACCCAGAAATAATTTTAGTCGGAGAGATGCGAGATAAAGAAACTGTTGACATAGGATTGAAAGCTGCACTTACAGGACACCTTGTTTTTAGCACACTTCACACTAATGATGCACCAAGCACAATCACTCGTCTTCAGAATATGGGAACGCCAGATTATTTAATTAGTGCTGCATGTCAGTTAGTAGTTGCACAAAGACTAGCAAGAAAAAATTGTAAAGAATGTAAAATTCCTGATGATGATGTTAATCCAAAAGTATTACAAGATTTGGGATTTAGTGCTGAGCAAGCATCAAGAGTAAAAGCTTCTAAAGGTAAAGGCTGTGCTAAATGTAATGATACTGGCTATAAAGGCAGACAAGGAATTTATGAAATTTTAGTTGTATCAAAACCAATTAAAGAAGCAATTTTAAGACAAGCAACTACACCTGAATTAAGAGAAATTGCTATTAAAGAAGGATTTCAAACCATGCAAGATATGGGTAAAAGAATGATTGCCTCTGGTGATCTTAATTTTAGAGAGTATGAGAGAGTACTTTCTTCTGAATAAACTCTAAATATTTATGGACGCATTTACTTATAAAGGAATTTCTGACGGGAAGTATGTAGAGGGAGACATTGAAGCTCTAAATGTTGACGAAGCATCTCACAAACTCAAAGAGCAAAAAATAATTATTACTAACTTAGTAAGAGCCTCAAAAAAAACCAAAAAAGACACAAAAGATAAAAAAAAGAAAGGATCTGGGATTTCTTTATTTGGTAAGAAACAGCCAAAAGTAGAGGATATTCTCATATTTTCAAAACAATTTGCAACCATGGTTAAAGCAGGTTTACCAATCCTTCAAGTATTGGCCATGTTAAGAGATCAATTAGAAAATCCAGCCATGACAGAAGTGGTTGAAGAAATACGTAAAAGCTTAGAAGGGGGAGTGACTTTATCTAAATGCTTTGAAAAGTACCCAAAACTTTTTGACAACGTATATATTAACTTGATTAAAGCTGGAGAGGCTAGTGGTAAACTAGACGTGTTCTTATTGAAAATAGTTGAGTCTTTAGAGAAGAAAGAAAACATAAGAAAGAAAATTAAATCTGCCTTAATGTATCCAAGTATCATGTTCACTGTTGCAGTTACAGTAAGTGCATTCATGTTGATTAAGGTAGTGCCCGTCTTTGCTAAAATGTATGATGGTATGGGAATTGAATTACCAGCTGCTACAGCAACTATTATGGCTATGAGTGATTTTTTAAGAGGAACAGGTGGCTTAATTCTTTTACTTTCTCTAATAAGTTTTTTTGGTGCTTTTAAATATTTGACATCAAAAAATGAAAAAATTAAATATGCATGGCATAAACAGGTTTTAAAATTACCAGTGTTTGGCGACATGATTTTAAAATCAATGTTAGCTAGAATTTCTTTAATCATGGGGAATTTGAGTGCGGCGGGAGTAAACTTATTAGAAAGTTTAGAAATAGCAAAATCGGTAAGTACAAATGTTGTGGTTTTGGAGTCGTTAGAAAATATTAAAAAAGGAGTTTTTTCAGGTGACACTTTAACAAAACTATTTTTAAAAGATCCGTTATTTCCCCCGACATTTTCTCAATTAATATCGGTAGGTGAGCAAACTGGTCAATTAGATGAAATGTTTGGGTCTGTAGCTAAATATTACGAATCTGAATTTGATACTGTTGTTGATAATTTATCTAGTTTGATTGAGCCAATAATGATTGTTTTTATGGGCTTGATGATAGGTGGATTAATGATTGCGATGTATTCTCCAATCTTCAATGTTGGATCTTTAATAAATTAATTTTCTTTAAAGCTGCTTCGTTAAAACTAAATGGTTAATCCATGGTTTTTTCTTTTTGTCTTGAAATTCTACAACGTCCATAATTTCTTGAATAAAAAAAGTGCCTAAGCCACCAGGTTTGACATTATCTAGTTCTCTGTGTTTGACTTTTTCAGGATTTACTGGTGTTCCCATATCATAAAAGGCGATTTCTAACTTATTGTTTTTACAACTAATCTCTACAACCATTATATCTTTAGTATCAGGTTCATCTTTATAAGCATGTTTAACAATATTTTGTGCTGCTTCCGCTATCGCTAAAACTAGTTCATCTTTTAAGTTTTGCTCAATTTTAAGCTTTTCGAATACTTCTCGACAAAAAATTCTCACATCTTTTAAGCTAGATGATTTTACCAAAAAGGCTTTTTTTTCACTGTGATTTATTAGAGCGGTTTCACTCATAATTATTATTCCAAATTTAGTATTTGTTCTAACTTTGCCATCATAATAACTTTAAGAACAGATTTACTAACGTCTTTAATAATAACTTTTGTGTTTTTTTCTAAGGCCTTTTGATGGCTTTCTATTAAGACAGAAATACCGGAAGAGTCCATATACTGAACTTGACTTAAATTTAGATGGACTTCTTTACCAGAGTCAATATGAGGAAAAATTACTTCTTTTGCTTTTTCAACAACATCCATATCAATTTCTCCATCAAGATGAATTGTTGTTATATTTCCTTCCTCTGAAACTTTATAACTCATAAAAATTTTCTTGCCATTGCCAAAACTTTCTCAACTGGTTTGCTTACCTCTTTTAACTCAAATTTTGTTTTTTTTTCTTCAGAGAGTTTTTTACTCTCAATTAAAACAGATATACCAGAGGAGTCCATGTAAGAAACTTTACTTAAATTTACATGAACTTCATTTCCAGCTTCTATAAGAGGTAATATAGTCTGTCTTGCTTTATCTGTTACATCCATATCTATTTCCCCTTCTAAATGTACAATCTTTGTATTATTAATATCCTCTACCTTAAAAGTCATAAAATTTTAATAATCCCATTATGGGCAGAAATACTTAAAGTTCCATAAAAAAAACGCCACTATTCAGTGCTTTAAACTATTTACATATACAAAAAAATTTATAAAAATGAGTAAAAATTAATTAATATAAAGAGGGTTTAATGAAAAATAATAAAGGTTTTACTCTAATTGAATTGCTTGTTGTTGTTGCTATCATTGGTATTCTTGCTGCAGTAGGTACTGTTGCATATCAAGGTTACACAACTAGTGCAAAGAAAAATGCTGCAAAATCAAATCATGCTTCTGTAGTAAAATACGTAGCTTCAGAATTAGCGAAATGTAATATTGAGGATACGTACGCGACTAAGAAAGATGGTACCAGTGCTGATTGTGATGCTAGAAAAGCTGCAGACGTA
>MDSZ01156331.1_pt1 | contig 13579 bp, 8 predicted proteins | sample 811201 | NCBI WGS metagenome assembly MDSZ01 (sample SAMN05326647, study PRJNA326480) | marine metagenome | isolation source: seawater | place: Indian Ocean: North | collected 2010
AGTAAGTTTTATTACAACTTTTTTCTTCGTGTATAGCATACTCAGTTTGTTCGTGCGACGGATGATCCCGTCTCGAGTACACAATCTCTCAATAATAATGGTACCTTTCTTCTTCTTCTTCTTCTAAAATTCGACACCATTCGTATAAATAGTAGCGGACAGGTAGCTGTTTACAAAAAAATGCCCGTTCGAACGTCGCTTTCTTCGAATTCGTCGTCGTCTTCCTCTTCCTCCAATAACGCCAACTCTTCTTCTTTGATTTTCTCGAGTTTTGTCTTCACGGCGGAAAATATTTTACCGGAAATATCCGTCGTTTTGGAAACGACACCTTTCGAAGCGTTCACAGTCGTGTTCGCAATGACCGAGGAGTACTTTGGAATGACCGATTTGACGGTGGAGTAGGTGTTGACGATAGCCGCTCCTACGCCCGGCTTTTCGGATATTTCATCCAACTTTTTGGTCAAAATCTCAATAACTTTGCGGTCGCTGTCCCAGATTTGCTTCAACTCGGCGTTCTCTCGCATCAACGCCGACGATTTGGTTTCGAATTCATTCATGGACGCTCGCATCTCGCGTTCACTCGTCCTCTTCTCGTCCATTAATTGGTCCTTCTCTTCACGAAACTTTGCGTTCAGCTCCTTTTCTTGCACGAAATCTTGTTTGTATGCTCTCGCCAAAACCTCCGCGGCTTTCTTCTCCTCCTTCATTTGCTCCAAAGACTCTCGCAAACTTTGAATTTCTTCCATTTTGGACTGTTCGTTGTCTTTTTCCGAAGTCAAGAGAAATTCGTTCAGCTCTTTAATCTCGTCGTCTTTCGCGGCGGCTTCGAGTTCGAGTTCGGACAGTTCTCGCGCCAAGCGGTTTCTTTGCTCCTTCATGGAATCATACTCAGAGGAAACCATTTCCACTTTTTCCGTCGCTTCGAGCATTTGGGTTCTCAGCGATTCTGCGGATTGCTTGTACTTTTCCATTTCCATCTTCAAGTTCAACACGAGCTCGCTCGCGATGGCTTTTTCGTATTTCTCTTCTTCTACTTTTTCTTCTAAAACTTTTTCCTCTTCTTCTTCTTTGTTCTTCTTCATCTGAAGGAAATCGTCCGCGTTAAACGTCGTTGACGCTTGTAACTCTTGCAAAAAGTCCTCCTCTGCTTCCGTCAACACCACTTCCTCTTCTTCTTCTACCTCGTGTTCGATAGACATCGCCGCTCGATCCACGACAGCCGCTTCCTCCTCCATCATGTCTCTTTCCTCTTCCGTCATTTCTTCCGCGGACACTACGTCAACGTGAGTAACAACAGAAGAAGAAAAATCAGAAGGAGGCTTGATGAACTCATCCACCTTCGACGAATCGATCGCGTCGCCGTACGCGCCGTCGATATCATCCTCCACGTCCTCCACGAGACTCACATTCTCAACTTTCTCGACTCGCGTCATCGCTTCTGCCAGTTTCATCCTCTTCTCCAGCTCTTCGTCCATGGTGAACATCGGAAACTCGTCGTCTCCTTCGACCGGTTCGACGTCGTATCGTCTTCGAATGTCGTTCAACGTCATCCCAGAGAGCAAGTCCAATTTCAAATCCAAAACGGCGTTCTTATACTCCTCCGCTTGCCACTCCGCCGTCGTGTCTTCCGGCTTCCCGAGTTCTTCCCATCGAACGTACGCCCGGATCTCAGCCAGCGACGCCGGGACGTGGATCGTTTGCAGCACTTCCTTCGGCGGGAGAAACGCTCTTCTTCTTCCTTCTTGGCGCGTCGTCGTCGAGGGGTCTCGTTCGGTCGTTCGCAAAGATGATGATGATGATGGTGTCTCGTCAAACGATTTCGACGACGACTTTGCGATCAAACGCCTCCTCCTCCTCGTCGGCGCTGCTTCTTTAGCGCTATTGCTACTACTACCACCAGTAAAGGTGGTGGTGGTGGTGGTGGTGCCGATGGCGATAAAAAAAGCGGCTTTGGTCGTCATCGTCGCAACGCGCGCGCGAGTTTGTATTCGTATTCTGTGTGGGGAGCATCACGCAGTCAAAGAGACCGTTAAAAAGAAGAATTTTGAATTTTAAAACCCTAAATAGAAGAGACACGAAAAGAGGAGACTTTTAAAAAAAGAGGGACTTTTCAAATCCCCAATAATAAAGAATAGAAGAAGAAAAGGGGATGAGGAGGAGAGCTGCTTTGTTGGCGGTGTCAAAGGCGACGTTGGGGGCGTCGGAGTGGACCCACCACCACCGCGGGGCTTTTACGAAAACTTTGATGAGAACGACGACGACGAGAAGAACTCTGTCGTCGTCGTTTACGTCGTCATCCTTTTCTTCTTCTTCTTCTCCGTCGTCGTCGTCATCAAAGTTTTCGTTGCCAAAAATGAGAAAAGAAGTCGTCGTCGGATTGGAAATCCATCTGCAACTCACGCGATTAAAGGCGAAGTTATTCTCGCCGGCGAGAAACTTCGGGGAGGTACACACCGTCCACGCGTTTGATAGAGCCGAACCCGGGACGTTACCTTCACCGGTGAACGAGAGAGCCGTGGCGTGCGCGGTAAAGTTAGGGGTGGCGTTGAATGCAAAATGCGAGAGAGTCTCTGAGTTTGATAGGAAACACTATTTTTACGGGGATTTACCGCACGGGTATCAGATCACGCAACACAGAAAACCGATTTTAACTGGAGGCAGGATCAACGACGGGGTGAGAGTGGAGAGGGTGCAATTAGAGATGGATACTGGGAAGACGTCTACATCGACGGTATCGAGTGACGACGGCGGAACGCAAACGACGAAGAAAACAGTTACAAATGTTGATTTATCCAGAGCTGGATCGACCTTGTTGGAAATAGTGACGAGACCGGACATCAGAAGCGAAGAGCAAGCGGTAGAAACGGTATCTGATGTGATTCAGATGGCGAGATATTTAGAAATTTCTGACGCAAACATGGAAGACGGGTCGATTCGGGTGGACGTGAACGTGTCTGTGAGAAATGGTAGGAAAAATGAAGGAGAGAGCTTTGATGATGATGATGATAATGATGATTTTCGTAACGTTAATGCCGATTCATCCGAACGCACGGAAATTAAGAATCTGAACAGTTTACGTTCGATTCGAAATGCCATTAAGTACGAAAAGGAGAGACACGGTAGGTATTTAGACGGCATCGCCGGAGCGGAAAAAGTCGAACGAGAAACGCGGTCGTGGGACGAAAAATTGAACAGAACGATCGTTTTACGATCGAAAGAATCTTTGTTAGATTACCGATTCATGAAAGAACCGGACGTTTTACCGATTGTGCTAACCGATGAAGAAATTGAACGCGCGAAAAACTCGGTAGGAGAAATGCCGAAAGTGGCGTTTGAAAGGTTGAAAAATCTCGGCATTTCTGAAGAGCACGCGAAGTTTCTCTCCTTGCACCCGTCTTCGGTGAAATATTTCGACGATATTGTTTCTCTGTGCCTCGATGCGTCCATGTTTTCTTCTTCTTTATCGAATGAGGATGCAAAGAGCATCGCAAATTTTGTGTGCGTAGAAATCGTCGGAGCGTTGCGAGAGGCCGGGGTGAGCACGAAAGGGAAACCACCGTTCCAAGGCATAGAGTCGAAAACAAATTTACACCCAGAGCGCGTGCGTGACGTACTGAAGTCACTGAAAGTGGACAAAACGATCTCGGGTCGCATGGCGAAGGACGTGCTCAAAGTATTAGCTCGAAACGATACCCGTTCGATCGATGAAATCATCGAGCAAGATCTCGGTGGGTCGCTGATTAGTAGTCAAGAGAACGGCGATGGTGCACAAAATGAAGCGGCAACTGATAAAGACAGTCAAAGTTTAGACGCGATGTGCCAAAGCGTCGTCGAAGATCTCGTCGATGAACGCGAAGCGATGAGAAAAAACCCGAAAGTCTTTGGCGCTTTCGTCGGTGAAGTCATGAAACGCACGAGAGGCCGCGCCGATCCGAAGCAAGTCTCCGCGACGCTCAGAAAACTGTTAGACGAATATTAGTTGTGAATATTAGTACGAGTAGATTAGCGCATAGATAGATAATTAGCAAAACATAGTATCCACCTGGACTAACTTTAACAACATCAACATCAACACCAACACCAACACCAACACCATCAACATCAACATCAACCATATCAACGGTCCATACTGATTTTAACCATTAGCATGATGTAGTACGAATAATGGCAAATCAGTACTAATTGTTTATCTTGCCGCACCAGCCTCAAACGCCTTCTTTGCCTCCACCGAAATCGGATCATCCCCAACGTACACGTCCAGCAGCGCTTTCGCCAACTCGTAACTCTTAAACGTAGTTTCCACGCCCGAACTTTCCATAACCATCGCTACATCTCCACCCAACTCTTTAAACGTGAACCGCACTTTTGTTCCTTTCTCCAATTTCTTCGCGCCGGAGAGTCCATTGCGGATCAACTCCATCTCCTTCAAAGCTAGGTCTTCGCACTCTTCGCTAAACTCTGCGGTCGTCGTCATGAAATTTCCCTCGTCATCTTCTTTCGTTGCCATATCGGTCGCGATTCGAGAAATTCGTGGAATCAAGGCTTCTTCCAATGCTTTGAAAAAATCACTCGCTTCAACTTTCATGTTCAGTTGAATAAGTATCTCCTTCTCGAAATCACCGTTGAGTAAATCTGAGGTCAGCTTACTTTTATCCGCATACATCGCGACGGCGTACACTTTGACGTTCAAAATTGCGATTTTCTTCTCCCGGACGCCGGTGCCGAGTAAGGTGAGAGAATTGGAGGTGTCGTCGAACGAGATTTTCGTCGCGGGTTCGACGGCGGCTTTTGTTTTCACACAATCTTTTCTTCCATTTTGTTGGTGATGTCTTCTCGCTCTTCTTAAGGACGGTGAGAACGACGATCCCAGAGTAGAAGTGGTGGAAAAGCGAGAGGAGGAGAGCGCAGTTGCACGTGCAAACATTATATACGTGCGTATGCAATCGATGCGATACGCGTGCGCGTGCGATTGAAATGATGAAATAATACAATTCTTCCGTATCTTTTTTTTGTATCTCATTTTTTATTTGCTTATCTTTCGAACACCTAAAAAAATGGAAGCGGGAGCAGTCGCGCGTGGTAGTGACACTCGTCATCTATTCTACGCATAAATATACAACTCAAAAATACTACGCTCTAATACTAAAATACCGCTCTGTTTATTTACTTTCGAAAGTTCTCTCGCTCCACCTTCTCCTTCAACTGGACAATCTCTTGAGGGGTCAAGCCTTCGAACGGGTCATCCTCGTCTTCGTCTTCGTCGTCGATGTCACTCGGTACCGCATCCTTACTCCCATTCGTCATCCTCAACTCTTTCAATGCTCTCCTCTCCCTCTTTTCTTTTAATTTTCGCTTCTTCTCCTCTTTCTTCCTAGAGCTTTCGATGGCAAAGTTTCCGAAATACCCGAAGATACACACCACCGCCAACACAAACGTGGCATTTTCAGCAAACGAAAACTGCCGATTTTTATGGGTGTCGACATCCACTTGCACGTGACTGAAGAGAGGAGAGGACCATTTTCTTACGTCGCGTTCTGCGAGTTCTTCGGCTTGTTTCCTTCGCACCGCATCTTCTCTGGTATCTTGTCGTCTTTTAATGCTAGAGGATGTGGATATGGATCGGAATGGTGTTGCTGTTAAGCGCTGCATTACTAATGCACTCGGGGAAATACCGTTGTTGAATGTTTTTGTTGTTATAGTCATCGATGCGTCCAGCGCAGACGCGAGATATGAGGAAGACTTCTTTCCTCCGCGTCGGAGGAGAGAAGAGAGCATTCTTCTATGCGTGTGTGTGTGTGCGCGCGCGTGTTTGGTCTTTAGTTTTCTCACTTACTACTGCGCGCGCTGTTATTGTGCTCTTAAATAATTACAAAAATTTACCTAGTAAATTCAAGACTTCTCTTCTTCTTCTTTGCCTTTTTCGGTACCATCCTCCGCGCTCGCACTATCACTTTGATGTTCACTCTCTAAAACTTCCACGATAGTTTCCACCAACCCTTCCGATTCGCGAACGACGTTCAGGCCTGGATCAGCAATTTTTCGGAGCAATACATCTTCCAGCTCTTCTCGTAAACTTTTGAACAACACAGCGACTCTCGGCGCTGCGCGAAACTTAATCCAGTTGTCGCAGCTCGCGCGGAATTTTTCGTGTTCGACTTTGATCTTACCGCCAAAGAGGAGCAACGGGAACGCACCGATGGCGGTGGCATCGCGGATGTAGGTTTTCCCAGTTTTCATGATTTCGTGGTAGAGGAGGTATGGTTTCTTGGAGGAAGCATAGCCGGCACAGACAGAGGATGGGTGCATGTAGACGTCGTCGGATGAGTCTCTTTTCGTTCTAACTTTGACGGTTTGGTATGGGAGTTGGACGGATTTGGCCGCATGGAGGTCGTCAGATATGGCGACGTTGGGATATAAGCCGCCGCAGACGACTGCACGAACGAGCGTTTCATTTGATGCGTTGCAGGAGGCTTCGCGGAGTGCGGCTTCGGTGCGTTGTCGACGATTGGTAGAAATATTCGTTTGCGAGGTGGTCGCCGCGTTTAAGAAACCCATTTCGTCGAGTAATTCGCAATATTGTTTCCGCACGTCCGCAATCTGTCGTAAACTTACTGCCGATAGAAAGTGCGTGCTGCAATACTTTCTCTCCCCCATTGCGCCGAATTTTTTCTTCGCTTCGAGCCAACCAGCGAAGGCTTTGACCAGCGTCAAATGGTCGCTCGAACCGTCTGGGAGACCCATTTTTTTCTTTGCAGCGTCGGCTTCGTCTCGTTTATCCATCGGCGAGATAAACGGTGACTTGAATCCAACACACGCGGCAATGGTAAGAATAGGATCTAAAACACCAAATGCGCATGCGTAAACGAGCATTTTCCCGAGTCGCGCGTCCACGGGTAACCCGCCTAAATGTACACCTAAAGGCGTCACATTTTCGCGGTCGTCGATAACATCGATTTCCTTCAAAGCTGTCATCGCAGAGCTGATGGCCGTTTTCGAAGGCGGCTCGATGCATTTAGACAGGAAAGCTCTCGGGTCGCTAAAACCCAAGGAGTAAATTTGCAAGACCAACGCGTCCAAAGGCGCGCGGGAAATTTCTGGAATTGCAAAATCTTCTAAAACTTCCGCTTCCGTCTTCGAGGAATACAAGTGGAAACAGTACCCGGGTTTAACTCTTCCTGCTCTACCTCGTCTCTGTTTCGCCGAAGCCCTGGAAACCCACGCGGTTTCTAACGACGACGTACGCGTTTTCGCGTTAAATCGAGTCTCTCGTACTTTACCGGCGTCGATGACAAATACGCAATCGTCGATTGTGATCGACGTTTCGGCGATGTTTGTAGACATGACAACTTTACGAACACCTGGAGCAGGTTTAGAAAACGCTCGTTTTTGTTCCTCTGCGGTCAGTGTGGAGTGCAAAGGAACGAGCAAATACTTTGGTGGAGGGTTCTTATCGTCGTCGTCTTCTTGTGAGCTTGGAGCGCGGTGCTCGTTTTCATACAGCGAAGCTCGGAGACGATCGTGCAACGCTTTAATTTCGCCCATCCCTGGGAGGAAGACTAGAATGGCACCTTCCTCGTAATCTTCGGCGATGTGTGTGACGAGCTGTTCGATTAAATCCAGGTTTACGCAATTCTCATCGACAATCTGTAATTGGCGCATCGTGGTTTCGTCATATTCGCTGTAATATTTCCTCGTTTCGTCTGTTATTATGGACTCATCAACAAAACTTCCCATAGCGTCGTTCAGTGCAGCCATTTGCTTTGACCTTCGATTTCCTCCTCCCGAACCGCCTTTCTTCCTTGCTTGTTGTCCAGAAATTGAAAATTCAGAGTTCGGTTCGCATATATATCCGCACGCTTCAATGGCATCTTCCAATCGATATTCTTCCACCGGGAACGTCTTACCTTGCATTGAAACGCTTGGAATTTCACCAGGAACGACGTCTTTGAAATAGCCCCCAAACAAGTCAGCATCGACAGTCGCAGACATCGCGACCAGGTGGAAATCGTCTCGTCGAGACGCCACGTCTCGTAAAATGACGAGCAGAAAATCTGAAAGCGCGTCTCTCTCATGGACTTCATCGACGACAACATGCGAGATGCCGATCAAGTCTGGATCTTGTTGTAAACGTCTCAACAGAACCCCCGTCGTGCAAAACAACATTCGTGTCTTGGAACTTTGTCGAGACTCCAAACGAATCGAATAGCCGACGGTATCACCAATCTGCTCGTCGCGTTCGTCCGCCACGCGTTCTGCGACGGCCATGGCACTGATTCTCCGCGGTTGCGTAATGATGATTGAAGTATTTGCGCCGTTTCTTTCATCGAGTACGGCGTTTTCGTAGATGAACTGCGGCACTTGCGTCGTTTTACCGCACCCGGTTGCGCCTGAAATGACACACGCTCGAGACCGTTTCACGGCTGAAATGACTTCTGCTCGAGCTTTCCTCGCCGGTAAGCCTTCTCGAATCTTTTGCATCCGTCTCCATTTCTCGGACGACTTCTTCACGAGCTCTTTTTCGCGAAGTGCGTTGGAAATTTCCTTTTCGCGTTTCTCTTTTTCGGCTTTTTCCTGAGCCGAGTCTTTCATCGCAGCGAGGGAGACTTTATCGACAATCGCGGAAGCAATTTCGTCCAAGTCTTCTTCATCTTTGTCCTTCTGGTCTTCAGTTGCTTCTGAAGCTGCTTCGCGAGCGTCGTCTTGCGTTTGCTTAATTTTCTTTGCGAGCCAGGATGTTTTCTTCTTTGGTTTTGTTGCCTTTTGTTCTTGTTCTTGTTCTTGTTCTTCGTCCTCTTCGCGTTCCTTTTGTTTCCTAAGCGCCTCTTCGTGTTTCGCTTTTTCTTTTGCGGCAGCAGCTAAAGCCGCTGCTTCCGCAGCGGCCGCTTCTTCGGCTTTCTTTGCCGCGTTTGGGACGATTTTCTTCTTTTTCTTCTTCCTCAACATCGATATGGCATTCAAATCAGATGTAGACGACAAATCGACTCGAACGGCGTCTTTGGCGAGTATTTTTCTCTTTTCGTGTTCTCGCTCCCATTGTTCCAATCTCTCTTCCATAGTTTGCGGCACAGCTGGAGTGACTGAAGCACCAAAAATTCTCTTCTTCCTCTCCTCTTCTTCCTCCTCTTTCTCTTCTTCCTTCTTCATGAGCTCCGCGCAATAAGCGATGCGTTGTAATCGTTCCTTTTCCTTTTCCTCTTCTTCCCGCTCGGCATTTTCTAAGCGGGCATACGTGCGTTGGATGTGTGCACCACGACCAGTCAATCGAAAAGGAGTATCTTCTTTCTCATCGATACTATCATTAGTTTTTGACGAGACTATCAATCTCGAACCTCGTTTCGCTTTTTTAAACTTACCGGGACATTTTGCTTTCAAAATTGAAAATAGGTGTTCTCTTAACCACGAGCACAAATCGTAAATCATCGGTTCGCCTCGGTTTTCGATTACTTTTGAAGTTGCAATCGAAGCGAGCGTTGAATTGACCGCTCGTTTTGCCTCATTCGGCAAATACGAATGGCGGCATTCGCATATGGCCGGTTCGAATGGGTATTTGCTGTTCTCCGGAAAGTAGACGTCGAGCTTGGCGTCTGGGATTTTGATCCTCGCGCTCTCTTCTATAGGTTCCTCGCTATTTTTTTCATCCTCGTTTTCTATTGCTATCCCTATTGTCCACGTTTGGACATGCACGTCGTGCGGTCTATCGTTACTAATTTTGAAATTCTCTTCACCTTCGATAGATTCCAACGCAGCTTTCTCTTCGCTTCGCAAATGTTGCACGCTTTCGAGTTCTTCTTTGGTTACACATGCACTCTCGTGTGGAGGCTGTAAAGACCTCAGTAAATCTAAAAACGCATCTTCTTCTATCCACCCACTCTTTTCTAAAGCTATCATAGACTCCGCCGTGTTAAATCCAGAGTTTTCACACCTTTTTGCCATCGCTCGTTGGAATAATTTCACGGTTGGATCGTCTACTATGACTTCCCCGTTGTATTCGTTTGATCGATCGACGACGTTGTTTATATTTCTAGCGTTAACGTGTAAAGGCGTCGGAATAATCTTGCTGTGTTGTTGTTCAGATTTCGCGTCGAGTAATGCGGCAAACGCAGCCGGCATTTCGTCTCGAGGCACGCTGAGACACAAAAAATCCAACACGTGCGCGAACCGCTTCGTTTGCGATGCCTTAATTTTTTGCGCTCGTAATACTTGTCTCATTTTCTTCGCTTTTTCATTTCCTTCATTCTCTTCCTCCTGTTCTTCTTCATCTTCTTCGCTCAACTCTTCTGGATGTGTTTCCAACGCCTTCTTTACCCAATTCTCCGAAAAGCCCTTCTCCACTGCTCGATCAAACACCCGCCTCTCTCGATTTTTTTTCTCCCTCACTTTCTTCAACCGTTTCTGCGCCTGCTCGCGTTCCATCTCCGCCTGCCGAAACGCCTTCTTCGCGTGTTTCTCGTGTTTCTTTATCAATTCAATCGCGTTCTCGCTCGCGCCATTCCCACCGCCGCTCATGTTACTGCTACTACTCATCAAACCTCTCGGCACGGCGTGCACTCTCGCCTTTGACAGGTCTGCATTACGCGCGTCCTCGATTTCATCTATTTTCACCAATGATGTTCCTTCCACTTGATCTCCATTCTTCTTCTTCTTCTTCTTCTTCTCTCGCATATCTCTCACCTGCTTCGCCATTCTCTCTTGCACGATTTCGTCCGCATCCAATATCGCCACGTCTGACACCGCGTCGCTCGTGAAAATTTTTCTCGTTGTCACAGACGACCCCGACGCCGCCGACGACGGAATTATACCTAATCCATCCGTCTCGAAGTTCCCCTCGTCTTCACCCCGAGTGCTGTCTCCTCGCCATCCTCGCAGCGCGTTCGTTTCTTCGCGGTCGTCGTCGTCTTCTTCATCTTTCGTCTTCTCGCTCCTCGACGCGCGCGTGGTGGTGGCGTTCGCCAGTCGCACCGCTTTATTCACGATTTCGATTGTCCCTCCCGAAGAAGAAATGGTCTTCGACGCGCCTTTCGTGAACGTCGCCTTCTTCGGCTTTTGCGGCTTTTTGCGACCGACGCCCGGCGTCGCCTGTCGATTCATTTTTGTCGCCGCTCTTTTCGTGCGTCCTGGTGGGTTTTCACGCGCGCATCGTTCTGCTCTTCGGTCAAAATACGCGTGCGGATGATGAGGTGTTTTGTGAAGACGAGGAGTGCGTGTGCGTGTGTCTATTCTCTTTCGGATTGATAAAAATGGAAAATAATAGTAGTAAAACTGTGGTACCACATTTATAACTTCAATCTCTCTCGGGCAACCTTCGCGCTGCCTTCAACGAAAGCTCTCTCGCGTTCAATCTTTTCCCTACGTAGTTTCTCGATTTCCATCTGCGAATAGTTTGCCGCGAGCTGTTTCGAGGCTCTTCGCTTGCCTTTACTCAAACTGAAGAGCAAGTCGAATCTCCCGGTGATGACCCAAAAGAGTAAGCGAATAGCGTACGCAAACGTCCAGAACACCACGCGGAATGGAGTGGAGAGGATAAATAAGAACGCTTTTTCTACAGAGACGGTGGCAGCTTGGAAGCGGACGGTCATGAGCCATCGCTCGATGACACTCGGTCGGCATTCAACGTTGCTGGATTCAAAGTCGCTGGATGAGATTTGCAATTTTTCTTCTTCCATGATCAATGCGGCTTTTTGTCGTCGGGTTAACGGTTTCTCAGAGAAGCTAAAGAGGACAGACCCGTCGGGGAGGTCTTGCCGTTTACAATTTAATGCCTTCATTGTTCGCTTTTTGATGTCGGACATTTCCTCTTCTTTTTCTCGTTGTTGGCCGCTCGTGCTCGCTTCTACGTCATCGGGAACCATGCTCCCAAACGCCGCGCTTCCTCCGTTTGCATAATGATTATTGATGCTATTACTTCTACTAAACTCTCTCGTTCTCATTGCATTCTCCGCTCTGCTCTTTGCTCCTCGCAAAGGATTCCTCCCGCTCGAGCTGAAATACGTCGTATTTTCTCCTCCAATTTCGGGCTTTTGCCCATCAAAGTCTTCCAAAACCGACGAGCCGCCGAACGAAGACGAAGACGAGCTGTACGACGTCGTTTTCACCGAACTTCGATCGTTTCCTTTCGTTTCTTTCTCGTTGTCTTTGTCTTTGTCGTTGTTGTTGTTGCTCTTCGCGCCAAAAACCGTCGTCGAAGATGAAGTAATCCAGACCAATCGATCACTCGATGCGGAAGACGATGTCGTCAAAGTGCGATTACTCGTACGCGTCGCGCGCTTCTTCAACGCCCGATCGTTCGCGAGAGAAGACGCCCAGCTGCTCGGCGCGACGGTCCTTGCCGACATGTTCGAATCGCGGTGCTTCTTTTCGCGTGCGCGCGAGAGTCGTCGCGGGGAATATAAATGAGGGATGGTGCCAAATTTGAAAATTGAACTAAAAAAAGAGAGAAAAAAAAAAGAGAGAAAAAAGCGAGTCTCTCTCTATTTATATCAGTCTTTACACACTAAAAAAAGCGCTCTCTGACCCCTCGGGGTACACCATAATCACCGCCGTCACCCCACGCGCATGCTTTACCGCCCGACGATGTGACACATCTAACAATATCCGTACTATCCGTACTTTGGCTCAAGCGAACAATCCTTTCGATCCATCGGTTTGCTCTTTCGCGCTGGTTAACGGCACGTACGTCACTCCCATGGCGTCGAATTCGGAAACTCTGCCGTTAGAGTCTTTGTCGAAGACACGAAGTGATTGCCATCCGCGACCAACAGGACAGACCAAACGACCGCCGTTGGCGAGTTGTTTGAGAAGTTTAATCGGCTTTTCCGGCGATGCCGCGCCGACGTGGATGACATCGTACGGGGCGTAGGGAGGGTAGCCTTCGCGACCATCGGCGACTTTTAATACGACGAGTGGTTCCGGTCCTTCGAGATACTTTACTTTACCGTCCTTTTTGACATTTTTGATGGAGAAATCGACGAGATCTTCGATATGCTCCACGCCAACGACGATTGGATATTTCGTATCTGATAAACCTGGGCGTCTATCTTCGACTTCTTCCGCGCGAATGGAACCAGCGGCGTAAGAGTCGTGTTGATCCAACATGGCGGCGAAGCATGACGTGAGATACCCACTACCGCTTCCCACGTCCAATACTCTCGCGTTCTCCGTCACGCGGTCGTGTACCAATTCCAAACACGCCGCGTGCATGTGCGGCGCTGAAATCGTCGCGTTCGATCCAATCGGCAATGGATGATCCTCGTACGCGTTCTGGCCGGAAAACGGCACGCAATAATTCCCTCGATCTACCCTTCTCATGGCATCGATGACTTTCCTCGTTTTCAACACTCGATTGCGCACCAAAGCGTCCACGAGTGAGTCGTTATCCGTGCCGTGCGATCGCCACGCCATCCCTCGCGGCACGGGTCTCGCTCTTCTCCTTTCTCGCCTTTCTTCTTCCGGGCGTTCGACCCCCCCACGTTTGGAGACTCTCTTTTTTCTTTGGGTAGTAGAGCGGCGGCGGTGGTGGTTCTTTTTTTTCCAAAACCGCGCGAGAAGACATATAAGGAGAAGAGCGGACACATTCGTTACA
>MDSZ01097102.1_pt1 | contig 13577 bp, 15 predicted proteins | sample 811201 | NCBI WGS metagenome assembly MDSZ01 (sample SAMN05326647, study PRJNA326480) | marine metagenome | isolation source: seawater | place: Indian Ocean: North | collected 2010
AAATACTTACTAATGGAGAATTAGGATATTTAGTCGATGAATATACATGGTTACAGTTTGAACGTTACGAGTTTAGTGAGAGAACGGGAGGATTTTCATTAGCTTTACATTTTTTTGTGTGGTTTTTCACATTTAAAGATACTTTTGAAGTATACTGTGAGAAAAAATTCTTGTATTAAAATGTTAAGTTTATATAATCCTATTGCGTTCCCTTGAGATTTAAATTTTCTCCTTTGTTTTTAATATAAAAATGGACCAAGGTAATCTAGCTATTTTGGTTGACGCTAAGTTTGAATACACTAAACAGTTGATTAATATTCTTAAGAATAATATTTTTCAGGGGATAAAAAGAATTTATAATAACGCTAAAGAATATTCAATCGAACACGATGAAACTGAACGAGTACTTAAAAAATTCCAATTTTATTTATCCGAAATTCCAAAGTGGAATCAGGAAATGGTTTTAAAGGAAGTATCTGAAATACTTGAAAAATCTAAATGTGATTGGTTAGAAGAATTAATAACCGCCGTGTTTGTTAGTCACACCAGAATACTAACATCAATAAATTCAGGAAAATCAAAGAAAAAAATTAATTTAAATATACCAAAAATAGATCATTTCATACATCAGTGCTATATTGACACCGCCAGAGCGTTCTGGAAAACACCATATTTATTCGATGACACATTAAACAATTACGATTATCAGAGAAATCGTAGAGACGCTGAGGGCGTTATTGAGGTTTCTATACAGGAAACTATAAGAAAACAATTACCAGTAAAACATATACTGAAGGAATATTTAGGTACTGAATATGAATCAGATAATGAAGAAGCAAATGCAGATATTGAATCTGATGACTATTCAAACTTAAGAAAAATGGTGAAAGCGGAAATAGAAAACTGTTCCAAGGAACAATTACTTGGAACTAAAGAGGAAAAATCCGAGCAAGAAGATACGTTAACTGAAGTTTCTTTGGAATCATCCTCAAATAAAAATTCTAAAGAAGAAACAACAGAAGTGGTTACTGAAGCAGCGGTCGAGTCAACAGTCGAGTCAGCGGTTGAACCAGCGGTTGAACCAGCGGTCGAGTCAGCGGTCGAGTCAGCGGTCGAGTCAGCGGTTGAACCTGAAGCAAAGGAAAATGTAACACTAAATATTGAAGAACCAGAAACAGACAATATGAAAATCGAAACATTAGATTTAGATAGTGTTGATTCTTTAGAAGATTTAACCAAATTAGATATAAAAGAAGTTGATGTAAAACATCCTGAAAATGAAGTAATCAATCTTGATAATGTAGAAGGTTTAGATACGCTTGACGGAGAACTAAATCAAGTAGATCTGTTTAGTAGCACACCCACCAATTCTGTCGAACCCGTTTCATTAAATGAAACCCCAACTCTTGAAAAAGATGTTAGTAATATAAAAAAAATTGTTATACAACCATCTGAATTGACCGATGATGAAAGAAGAAAAAAGGATGTACTGAAAAAATATGGTAGAAAGAGAAACTTTCAGTTTTTCAACGATACGGTAGAAAGTGATGAAGAGTTTTAATTAATAAATATAATTAAATAAGATTAAATTCAATAGACATTTATGTGTGTGTTTAGATTCTGTTTTTTATTTCTTTTTTCCAAATATACTAAATGCTAAAAATATTAGGAAACAACTTTGTATTATCAGGTGTAGTAGCACTTATTTTAGTTATAATTGTTTTTGTTGAAAGAAGAAATTCAGACAAAAAGAATAACCACAAATCAATCAAAGATTGGGTATTCTGGGGTAAATTATTTGGAGCGTCATACGTTTTAGTTCTACTTGTACTTTTAATGAAAGATAAATGCCCTATTTCAGGAGGGGGAAATAGCGGTTCATGTGAAGGGAATAACTGCTCTTTTTTCGGTTCTCTGAAAAGTAAGTTCTCTAAACCCTCAGAACCACTCCAGTCGGGCAAACCATCAGCATTTGTAGCTCCTACCGTAAAAACAGCCGTAGTATCTGGCGGTAATCAAAACGTTGGTTCAGCAGCACCGGCTTCGTCAGGTTCTGAACTTCGTGTTATTGATTTAAATAACGTTAATATCGGTGATCCTGATTTTTAATTCCTAAACTAATTATATATGGAATTAAATAAATCAGATCGAAATTATATTATTTTAATTTTAGTGGTTTTAATTTCCGTTCTTTCCATGAAAATTAGACCGATGGGTTTCAGACTAATTTTAAAAGCATTAGTCCTTTTAACTCTTTTAATATTTATCTATAAACGTGATTTGAAAATAAGTCTCTTTTTGACACTTTTACTTTTCTCACTAAATCAAAATGGTATAGGTAATAGTGTTGATTTTTTCCAAGGAAATCAAGTGGAACAAACAATAGAAATGATTCCCACAGGTCTTTTAAAAAATTGTTATTTAAGATGCTACGAAGATGAAACAAGAGAACTTGAATATTGTGATGAATTCTGTGAAGATATATGTAGAGTTAGATGCTCACAAAATTTAGAGAAGGGATCACCTATTATTGAATGTAATGAAATGTGTGATGCAGGAAATCAAGAAAATTTTCAAAATGAAAATGAAAATGAAAATGAGAATGATAATGAAAATTCTGAACCAACTACTACCCAAAGACAACCACTTAAATCAGATGAAAGAAAGTGTAGAATTAAGTGCATAGAAAATGACTATATGTTTGATGAATGTAAAACATTTTGTGAAGATAAATGCGTAAACACTTGTACTAGCGGTACTAGTGACTTTAAAGCATGTAGAGCCACATGCTTAAATATAACACCTAGTTAATAATAATATATTCTTGATTTCTCGGGTATATCTTCTTTTTTAATTAAAAACTCTCCGAAAATCTTTTTTTCGAGTTGTTTTACTGGAACTGCCGATACTACATTTTTAGCAATTAACTTATAAAGATTAAAATCGTCATTAAATTCATTCAAGTTTTTGCCGTTTTTATCAGTACACCATAATTTAAGCAGTCTATATATTTGAGAATCTTCTGGAAAATGTTCTATAATTGTTGTAGCTAATCTTGATAAATCAAAACTCTTATTAGGTTTGATTTTACAGTCCTTTAACGTATTATTATAGGGGAATGTATATTGACCCTCTGCGTCACCATTCTTTTTGAAAACATCACTAAAAAATATTTGGTTTTTCACCTTGAATGTCGCTCGACCAAAATCAATAATTTTAGTTATTTTACCAAAAGTAGGCACTCTAAAATATTTGTTTTTATATCTAAAGTAAAGGAACTTTTCCTCGGTTTTTTTAAACATAATATTACTAGAGTGAAGATCATTATGTATAAAATCATAATTCTTCTGTGCAACAGATAATCCAAAGCAAATTTGAAAAAGGATTGATTTCCATTCACTTTCGGAGATATTGTATCCGTTTTCAATTAAATTATCAAGGGTGGATTCTAGTTTTTCTAGACATACAAGTTGTACTGGGAAATTTTTAACACTTATATAATGTAAATATCTAAGTGATTCTTCAATAGAAATGTCAGAATTAAAACTGTCAACTGAAAGAGAATCTGAATTTTCACTTACCGATGAACTTCGACTTTCCGGTTTCTTATTTTCAAAAAAATCTTCTGAATCATTCTTAAGCATTTCATTTAAATCATCCAAGTCTAAATCACTATCTAAACAACCGTTACTGTCGTTACTGTCGTTACTGTCGTTACTGTCGTTACTATCTTTACTCTCTACAAATTCTAAGTTTTCTATATCTGACAAGTACTGACTTATTTTTTCATTTTCAACTTTTTTTAATGTAAAGTTCTTGTCTAATCCATTTTTAAACCAGTTTATATCCACTAGTTGTGAATACTCTTCAGTCACATCAAAATCAAAATTATCGGCAATTCCCGTAAAACTTCCGAAATATTCAGGAAATGTGGGGCATAAATTTAAGTCTACTAATTTAGATCCTAGATATGTAAAAAAGTTGTCAATATAAGCGCTATTATGATAACTGTTTAGTTTTTTACAAGTTAAAAAGTTATATATATTGGGTAATTCTGCATCACTTGTTTTGTAATCATTTTTCATAAACGAAAGCATATCGAGAACTGGTAGAATTTTAATGAACACTTCTCTGTTTTTAATTACTTTATTAGTACGTGTGTCAAAAACTTCACAAAGAAACATATTTTTGATATAAGAATCTTTGTATTTGTTTTCTATTTTTTCACCTATGCTTGAAATAAATTTTCTACTTTTTAGCGTAAATTTTTTATATGAGTCGTTATTATAATAATTGAAATACAGAGACATAATAGGAAAATACAACTGTAGTTTTTCAATACCTAAATTTTTTTTCATCCCTTCACTTATATTATTGAATTTTTCATTTTCTATTTTCAAAATATTCATTATATTATAAATCTTACCTTCTTTCTTTAAATCTGCTTTGCGTAAATAATTAATTTATTTTATACAAATTATTATTATAATGAACTTAGAGTTAAAGAAGTTCGATATTTCCTCAATATCGTCAGACAAAGTGTGTGTTTTTATAGGAAAACGTGAGACAGGAAAATCTTTTCTTGTAAAAGATTTGCTTTATTATCATAGAGGAATACCACTAGGTACAGTAATATCTGGAACTGAATCGGCAAATGCATTTTATTCTAATCATATTCCGAGTCTTTTTATACATGACGCTTACACCCCTGAAATCATAAACAATACTTTATTGAGACAGAAAATGGTAATTAGAAAAATTAAAGAGGAAGAATCAAAATATTCAGAGTGTAATATTGACCCTCGTGCGTTTCTTATCCTAGACGACTGTCTTTATGATAACAGTTGGGTAAAAGATGAAAATATAAGATGTCTTTTTATGAATGGACGTCATTATAAAATGCTTTTTGTGATTACGATGCAGTACGCTCTAGGTATTCCGCCAAATTTAAGAACGAATATTGACTATATTTTTATCCTAAGAGAAAATATTGTTTCTAATCGAAAAAGATTATGGGAACATTATGCTGGAATGTTCCCAACATTTGAAATGTTTAATCAGGTCATGAATCAGTGTACTGAAAATTATGAATGTTTAGTAATTCACAATAATGCAAAATCAAACAAACTAGAGGATCAAGTATTCTGGTATAAAGCTAGTCCCCACGATGACTTTAGAATAGGAGCGCCTGAATTTTGGAGACATCACAATAATTTATATACAAATAATACTAAGGACGGTGAACAATATAATGGCGATTTACTTTATAAAAGAAATAAAGGACCTACAATAAATGTTAAAAAAGGATTCTAGGTATAATTATACTAACTTAGATGAATAATAATTCATAGATCTACGCTCTGATAGTACATCAGGCGATTCAAATAAGTCATTAAACTTCTTAGAAATGTCAGTAGAACTTATTTCTTCAAAAACACTTCTAGGTACGAACCTATACTCTATTATTTTTTTACTTTTTATTGAGTTGAGTTTCAAATCTATATATCCAACTGTTATAAAAATCACAGAAATAATAAATAATAAAACTGTTAATTCTTTCATACTACTAATATATTATAATCTTTTTTTTCTAAACTGAATACATATCATTATTAAAACTTGTGTAAAATATATTCATAGAACTTTCTATTGAATCTTGGGAGAATTGGTCTTTTACTCCAAAAGGAATTCTTCTATATTTCGTAACAGTATTTTCCTCTTTACTATTAAATTTATTATATTTGTACTGAATAGTAAGTTTCATAATTAAGAATACTAGTAAAAAAAGTCCTAGTAGCATCTAAAATAAAGACAAGATAAAATTATTAAGATAGGGTACTAATTAGATTTCCTTTGTTACTGGATTTACAGGTGGTGTATCTTCAGATGGTGTCTCAGCATTAGAGTCTCCTGGCGCCTCAGCAAATTTAGATTTCATCCATGGATCTTCTTCCTGTAGATTATCGCTTACCTCGGAAGTTGTATTTTCTTCTGTAACTTCTACACTAGTATTCATAGCTTCTGCCTCCTCTTTCTTCTTTTTCTCAGCTTCAAGTCTTTCTCTTACTGCTGCCTGGGTTTTCTCGCGCTTCTGCTCTTCATAGAACATGTCCTTTCTCACTTCATTTTCCTTGTATTCCTTCATGAGTGTATTGAGTTCTTCCTCTAGATATTCTTCGTTCTGAACCTTATCAGCACAAGGATCCCATGGTAACCAGTAACCCATTTGACCTACAAACACGTGGAAAGATCTGTCCTTTTTCTGAAGAATCTTTGCTCTTCTTTCGGCTTCACCGTGTGTGTCAAATACACCTCTGATTTTCACACCTCTTACATTTGTTCGGAAATTACAGAATTCATTAACCTGCTTTTCAAGTTCATCGTTATACTTGTATTTGAAATCATCAAACTTATCTTTGAATGTATTATACTCATACTTTAAGTGATACTGTAACTTGTTCTTTAGTTCCTTTGTTACTTTATTGTTGTAGTCTTCACCGGCCTTCTTGACAGCTTCGTCAATAGAATCCTCAAATTCTTTACAAACTTGAAGCATATATTTGTTGAATTTAAAAAGTTCTGCCTGTACTAGTGTATCTTCTGGCGAAAGAAAAGACATACAGACATAGTTTTGACCGGGGATTCTATCATCGATTTCTAGGTAATCTTCTTGTGAAACTGGTACTGTATTTCCGGATGACATTTTATTTATAGATAAAACATAATACCTTAAATTCTTTAAATAATTTAACTAAAAAAAAATTATTTATATATAGTATAATGATTAACCATCGTGAAGTTATAAGAAGACTTGTTAAATACTTTATTGTATTACTTACTGTGTCGTATGCGGCAATTTCTATTCCAGTAAAGAGAACAATAAAATCATTAGAAGGATTCTATATTGGATTTGTAGCTGTAACTATTTTTGCAGTTATAGATATGGTTTCACCTACTATCTGTATTAAGCATTAAGCATTATTCATCATCAGACTCATAGATTTCATTTAAATCTGTAGTAAAGTTAGATTTACCAAATTTTCTTCTATATTTTTTACTTTTTTCAAACAAAATCTTCTCTTTTGTTTCTTGATGAATAAATATACTTACTATATTATAACAAGTCTTAAAAAATATAGGTATATTTACTAATATTACTTTTTCCATATTATCTGGAAACCTCTCATTAAAATATGGAATAGCTGTTTTAAAAAATCCGTAATCAACATGTTTTACCATGAAACCATTTAAATCAGCTAATATTGTAATTAAATCCTTATTAAATTTTTCATTTGCAATTTTAAGACTTCTTATCATTAATTTATCTACTTCACTATAAAATTCGGAATAATCTTTTTGCTTTTTAAATTCTCTAGCTGCTACATTAATCGCCACACATTTATGTTCCTCGTTTACTGAAATTTTTAAAAAATCCTTGTAATTTATCTTATACTTTTGATTTTCATTTGAAACAATTTCTTTAGAGTTTTCCATATATAAAGTACTTTATAAAAAAAATATAATTTAAACACTTGGTATAAACTGCCATTTTAAATATTCACATATTTGTTTCCAAATTTGATCCTGTTGATGTAATTTTTCTCTACTCTTTAATAACATAAAACAAGGTATAAATTCATCTAATTCTAACAATTCTACAAATTTATGTAGTACATAAGAATAAGAAAGGAAGTTCTTTCTTGTCTTAGGACAAAATTTATGGAATGGTATTTGGATTTCCTTAAACATTCTACGTAGTTCTTCTTCCGTCTCTCTGTTTATAGTCGGAGGTGGTTCACCGTTCAATCTATTTATTATGTGGGGCACGTGTTCGTAATATTTGTTTTTCTTTAGTTTCTTAAGAATTTCTCTTAATTTTACAGGGGAAAGCAATTTCATGTCTGTTATTCTTTCCTTTTTCAATTCTAAGAGTATCTGATCGTACACATCCTGAGGTATATCTGTTGATTCTTTTGCCTGAAATTGCGCCAACCATTCATTAAAATGATTTATTCTTTTATAGGCGAAATATGATACTTCTCTGGGGGGTTCCTTATATGATGGTTTATCTGAATCAATAAGTATAAAAATTTCGTCCCCGCAGACAGGACATATCATTTTACCCTCTGACATAAAAAGGGTTCTTTCACTATTACACCTCTGACATATTTCCATATTAACATCACTTTCTAAATTCAACTTTTCTGTATTCTCCCTTGTTTTAAAAAGGTAGGTCTCATACATTTTAGCTTTAGAAGCGTATTGATTACTTTTATCAACAGCACTTTCTTGAATTTCAGGTTTCTTATCATCGTTATTTGGAGATGGTTTACTACTATTGAAGTAATCCATAACTGATTTACTCTGCCCTTTTTTTGCTTTTTTTTTAAAATCATTAACCTTCTTATTTTTATCCTTTACATTTACTTCTGAATAATTAAAAAGTATCTGCCCTGTATCTAAAAAGTAATTAGTCTCTTCAACATTATTCTCTATATTTTTAATTTCTTCTTCTAAGAGTTTTATTTTATCAAAAATATCTAACTTAGTTTCTAACTCCTCTGGTGTAAGAGTGTTATTAGGTCTATTATTAAAATTTTTTAGACTATTTTTAAGTTCACTTAATTCATTTTTCTTATATAATACATTTTCTCTTTTTCTATTAAAGTAATCACATTTTTGATTATGCTTAGCTTGAAGTGTGACCCTATTGTCGACCGGGGATTTTTTCTTGACCCTTGTTTTAAAAGACATCCTTAAATCCTTAATAATTTAAATAATTTTTATTTCTTTAAGTATTAAATTACTTTAACTTAAAGAATTATTCTTAATTTTAAATATTAGTTTATTTTATATTATGGGTGGAGGACTTATACAATTAGTAGCATATGGAGCCCAAGATATGTATTTGACTGGGAATCCCCAAATTACATTTTTTAAAGTTGTTTACAGAAGACATACTAATTTTGCCATAGAGTCAATAAAACAATTATTTACAGGAACACAGGATTTTGATAACACAATACACTGTACAATTTCTAGAAGTGGTGATCTGTTGTATAGAATGTATTTACAAACAAAATTACCGTCTATAAATATTAGTTCAGGTTTGACATCAGGAACTGAATATCGCGCTTTTAGATGGTTAAATTGGATAGGACATGTTTTAATACATGATATTGAATTAACTATTGGAGGTCAACAAATTGATAAACAAACAGGCGAGTGGTTACATATTTGGAATGAATTGACACAGACACAAGAACACGCAGCCGCTTACGCAGAAATGGTAGGAAACGTTCCTAAATTAACCCAAATTCAAAGTTCAAACAGTTCATCTACAACATGTGCTACTGATGAATATACATTATATGTACCATTACAATTCTGGTTCTGCCGCCATGCTGGATTGGCATTACCAATTATTAGTTTACAATTTTCTGATGTTAAAGTGGCAATCAAATTGAGAAAATTAGATGACTGCATATGGGCTACAAAACAAAATTCCAGTAGTGTTTATCAAAGTAAGACCGGTACTGAGGCTCTTGCCAGTACACCTTCTTTATCGGATACATACTTATATGTTGATTACATTTTCCTTGATACAGCTGAAAGAAGACGTTTTGCCCAGGTTCAACACGAATACTTAATAGAACAGGTCCATCAAGATAAAACATTTACTATTCCAAATGGCGATACAACACCTAATATTACATTTAACTTTAATCATCCAGTAAAGGAATTAGTTTGGATAGTACAACCGGAAACATTTACAACAAATGCTTTTACACAACCAAGGGGAGGTCACCAATATTTCAACTATACAGATTACTGGGATTATTCAGGATTTTCAGGAACACCAAGCGGATACTATGGTAATGGTATGAAAGGTGGTAGAGGAAATGAAAATATATTTGAGGGATTTCCTACTGTGAAGGTCGCCGGTACATTAAATAATAGTAATGGTTGGTCTACGACTACAAAACCTACAACCGCCGCAACTGCCGGTTACGATGATGTTTCAAATTACACAGAAAGTAGCGGTGTAAATCTTTACTCTAATAGGACTGTAGAACACCTTCTCGGTCCTAATCTAGCAGTTCCAGATACAGGTAATTCTGTGGGTTTGTGGAAGGCAACCGGAAATGACCTTAAAATTCTTCACGGTGGTAAAAATCCTGTAGCTACAGCAAAGATACAGTTAAACGGTAATGACAGATTCGGTGCTAGAGATGGATTCTATTTTAATGTAGTACAGGCTTATCAGCACCACACTTCTTCACCAGCACCAGGAATTAATGTTTACTCGTTTTCATTAAAACCTGAGGATTATCAACCCAGCGGAACATGCAACTTCTCCAGAATTGATGCCGCACAAATGGTTCTTACATTAACAACTAACGCCACAGATGGTCATAATGCTAGATTTAGATTGTACGCCCTAAATTATAATATCTTAAGAATAATGAGTGGTATGGGTGGTTTAGCTTACTCTGCATAAAGACTGTCATCGATTTATTATTATTTTTATTTGTTTCAAATCTATATAAAATTTATAGTAATAAAATATATATCTATAATGGATTCACGATTAGAGTGTTCAATTTGTCTTAACAAAATTAATCCAGAATGGGAAGATGTGGTTGATCTTGACTGTGGGCACAGTTTTCATACAAAATGTATTGATATGTGGTTAAATGTCAACAATACATGTCCTAACTGTAGAAAAATAGTTATTACACAATTTAAATGTAAATACACACCTTATCCATTTTTACCATTTATAGGTAGAAAAAGTTGTACTTTAAAAATAGAGGAAAACTGTATAAATATAAAGTTTGATAAAGAACCTCATTTAAGGCACCATTTTAATTTTTATGATATTGAAAAAGTATTGCTCCTAAATGAAAGTGTAGTAATTAGACATAAGATTGGTGAAGATTTTATGGGACGATCAAAATGTAAAAATTATAGTTATGAATTTAATGATTTACGCTTCGCTATAAATATTTTTAACACACTCTGTAACAAATTAAATCAAGAATATGTTACGGTGAGAAATCTTTTAGTTAATTAATTTTTAAATTGATTTTTTTATATATTTCAAGCTATAATATAAGATATTATTTAATATTATTTGAATAATTGATTATGATGGATAAAGTACCATACGATGTAATACTGGATAATATAATTGTGAAAAATCTAGATATTCTTTTTACACACGATTACGATATAGATGGATTTCTTTCCCTGAAACTTATTTCAAAACAATTTTACAGAATAATTAATGAAGAAAAAGTATATAAAGAAATTTTCAGACTGAAGAAAAGTGTATTTTTTTACGATTCATATAGTGAATTTAAAGAAGCAAGACTCAGAATGAAACCAAAAAGAAATTTTAAAAATGTTTTAGATTACAAACTAAGAATACTTTATAAGGTTGCCAAAATAAATACATGGTACTTTCCTATTGGTTTGAAGGAGAGTTTTGGAGGTTTTAATAACATAATTAAAATTCCTGTAAAACATGGTATAAGTCATAAATTACTTGATGGGTTTTACGTTAATAATTTCTGGAAAAATTACTACATGAAAATGCGACATCCAATTATGCGTGGGGTTGATTCAAAAGGTCGTAACTTTATCATGATAAAATATTATGACTTAACAAACAAAAAAGAAATAATTGAAGTCTTCTTCAACAATACATTACACAACCAGATAGCATATGAAAGCGCACTATCTGATTATATTAATATAACTTATTTACGACAAGAAACAGAATATGATTACTGGGAATACAACGGTAGATTTGGATACACATATATCGGTGACTATTTTTTCGAATGTAAAAAAAATGTACGTCAAATGACAAATTATAATTATAGACTTATTGGAAAATTGTTAAAAAATGAAACAGTTATAATTAACAAAAAATATTATGATACTGAATCTGGCATAATTACAACACAAAATAATTTAGATAATAGTATAAAAATAACGCTTGATAGACTTTTATTTGTAAGAAAATGTATCCGAGGTTTGTCAAATTAAATAAAATCAATTAAATAACTAAAATCTTAGAATCTAGTTGATTAGTGTCTTTCTTATAAACAAGACTCAATTCTTCAGGCAACTGATCTTTTGAAAAAATAGTTTTCAATCTACTTTTTTCCATATCAAAATATGAAACTAATTGAAAATGTACATCATTATAGTAGTAAATCACTAATGTTCTTTCAAATTTATTTATGTCTGTACCAGTCGGGTACACTTTTGTACTTGTGTCAGATAGAATTATAACATTCAACTTTAATTTATCCTGTATAAGTGAAAGAACTAATTGGTCACCCCAGAAATTATCACCCATTTCTAAAATTTCTTCTCTCAAGTCTTTAACAGTTTCAACAAATAATGGATTCCAAAGTCCTATAAAATCGTCACTTTCCTTCGCAAGGGTGTATGCACATATAATATCTCTAAAATTTTTACGGTTCACCGAATCAGCTGCGATTTTTCTTATATCCTTTGCATCGTATAATGAAACTTTTTTTTTCCCACTGGAAATATTGTCTAAGTTTAATGCTTCCGATATAACGTGAAAAAGACAGTCGCCATCACCACCACAATCCAGAAGAAAGTAATTATCGTCTAAACGCATAGCCCATTCATCTGGAATTGGTTCAAACCCATAATCTTCCAAAGCTTCCTGATAATTTGTATAGTCTACAAGTTCATCGTTGTAATATAACTTTTTATCCCTAAAAAAAAGAGAATCTGTTATATAATTCTCCATGCTTCTGTATAAATAAAAGGTGTTTCCTTTATGTAAATTAATAATTTCTTATTTTATATTTAAAATAAAATTGCTTTTAAATTCAACTGCTAATCTTATGTTTTCGGCATATTTTTGAAAAATTAGTATCTTTTAACAACATCGGCATCCTGCCAGTGGACAGAGGGTGGGTTAGTTGGGACACTTGGAACGCGCATTAAATTATTAACAATAGGTTCATTATCTGGCATAGGATGTGCCAAAGTTTGATCGACTGGTGTTGGAATGTGGGGACGATGATTATCTCTAACTACGTTACGTGTATCAACTAAATAGTCAAATTCTGGAAGAACACGTTCCTGAGGATCTTGACATAACCATTCCCATCTATTCCATCCAGTTCCTCTTAAGGTACAAGGGGGATTACTGAGTCTAGTATCTTCTGAAGTTAAATCGGCACATTCTACTAAATTAAGAAGTTCGCTGTTTTGGTTTTTAATTTCACCATTCTTTGTAAAAGTTGGATTGTATTTTTTGGCGGAACAATTACTGGCATCTCTGGTGATGTTAAGTAACTCTGAGTCAGTATCTACCATACTCATTTTTGATTGAAGACTAGCACCGTTACGCTGAAGTCTGTATCTTGGATCCTTATTGAAGCAAGGGTCGCAAGAGACAAATGGTTGTCCTAATCTGTATTCGCCAGGTCCAATTGACTCGGCAAGTACTTGCTTATAACTGCATGTGTCATAATTTAATCTATTGAAACTCATACTATATATTTTAGATAGAAAATTAT
>MDSZ01005694.1_pt1 | contig 13576 bp, 28 predicted proteins | sample 811201 | NCBI WGS metagenome assembly MDSZ01 (sample SAMN05326647, study PRJNA326480) | marine metagenome | isolation source: seawater | place: Indian Ocean: North | collected 2010
GTCTGTGTGAGGCGTTGCCGGGGCCGGCGTCCAGTCAGATGGCGATCTACCTGGGATGGCTGCGCCGTGGCTGGATCGGCGTACTGGTGAGCGGCAGCTGCTTCCTGCTGCCCGGGATGGTGATCGTGCTGCTGCTCAGTGAGCTCTGGCGGAACGGTCAGGCCCTTCCAAGCTTCACAACAGCACTGCAGACCATCCAGCCGGTGGTCGCCGCGATCATCTGGGCGTTCGCCTGGAAGCTGATCCGCCGGCGCACTGAGCGATCACAGATCCTCACGGCCGCTCTGGTGATGCTGGGGGTTCTGCTCAACACGCTCGGCGACCTGCCGCTCCCTGCCGGACTGCTGCTGCTGCTGGCGGGTCTCGCACAGCTGATCATCGCCCCGGTGGACCGTTCCAAAGGAGCGGCGCTGCTGCTGCCGCTGCCCCTGGGCCTCACCGCAGGTGTCGGCAGCACCCCGACCGGGCTGATGACTGGGTTGATGACTGGGCTGTTCAGCGTGTTCTTCAAGACCGGTCTGCTGGTGTTCGGCGGGGGGCTGGTGATCATTCCGCTCCTGCAGCAGCAGGTGGTGGAGCTGGGCTGGCTCAGCCCCGGCGAGTTTCTCGACGGTGTGGCGATCGGACAGATCTCCCCTGGGCCTGTGGTGCTGACCAGCACCTTCGTCGGCTATCAGGCGGGCTGGGATACCGGTGGATTGGGCGCAGGCCTCGCCGGCGCGGCGGCGGCCATGATCGGAATCTTCTCGCCAAGCTTCGCCTTCATCCTGCTGGCGACACCCCTGCTGCAGCGCCTGCGCCGGCAGCCACAGGTGCGGACGTTCTTGGACGGGGTGCTGGCGGGCGTCCCGGGAGCGGTGGCCGGGGCGGCGGTATCGATCAGTGCAACAGCGCTGAAGGCGGGACTGCCCTGGGTTCAGCTACCGCTCTTTCTGGTGAGCCTCTGGCTGAGCGTCAGCGGTCGGATGAAACCGCTGCCACTGATCGCCATCGCCCTGATGATCGGCGTGCTGATCGAAGCACTGATCTGAGATGGATCTGTTCCTCGTCGTTCTCGGCGGCCGAATCAAGGGGTGTCACGTGGAACTGCACGACGTGCGCTGGGTGGTCGGCGACTGCTTTGACGACACCATCCCGGACCTGCGCCGGCAGTGGATCGGTCAGCGCCGGGGGATGCATGTGGACAGCTACCGGCGCATCACCCGCGTGGATGGCCACCGTGTGGAGGTGCTGGAGGAGCTGGAGGAGCCGGACACCCGCCAGCGGGGAACACCGCAACTCTGGTTCGTGAACCTGGGCGCCTACGACCCGAACGACATGGCGGAACGCCATCGCTTCGGGCTGCTGGTGGCCAGCTCATCGCAGGCTGCCAAAGCGAGGGCGAAACGTCTGTGGCTGAAGGGATTCGATCAGGTGCACAAGGATGATCTCCACGATCTGGGACCACCGGAGGAGCTGGATGATCTGCTGCCGATCGAAGGGAACGGACGCTGGCGGCTGAAGCTGACCCCGCTGGATCACGGCGAGGACCCTCCGGAGACACCGGACTGGTATGGCTATCGGCTGCTGTAACGACACATCACCCCTACGGTTGCCTCGACATCCACACCCGCGGCGACATGAGCTGGCTCGTCCCCGTCCTCGCCGCAGCCGGCGGCGCCGCCGTCACGGCTGTGATCGGCTCACGTCAGATCAGGAAGCTGCATCGCCGCATCGATTTTCTAATCAGCGCCTCCGCGTTCACGGTTCTGCGCCTGGAGCCTGCGGCCCGCGCGCAGGAGCTGCAGGGCATGCGGGAGCTGGTCGAGCAGGCCGCGGCCAACCGCAACCTGTCGCCGGGCAAACGGGCGAATGCAGCTCTGGTGAAGCAGGTTCATGACCTCGTTCTCTCCCGTCAGGGCGAGGCGAACCCATGAGCACCCCGACACCTCCGCTGCCGGATCACGAACGGGAGGAGTGGAGAGACTTCCTGCTCCAGGAGCTGGTCACCTATCTGGGAGCGCACAAGGAGGAGATCATCAGCCGCTATCTGGACCAGAGCCGCGGTCGACTGTCACGGGATCAGATCGAAGCGCAGGGTCTGCTCGACTTCGACATCTCGATCACGCTTCACAGGGATCGGCCATCAACCTTCGGACTCGGCCAGGGCTTTTTCAAGATCAACCTGATCCGCTGAGGCGCCTGGCTTTTCGGTGGTACCTTCGGGCCGGTCACAGCAGGAAATGGACACCCAGCAGATCATCACCATCGGCACACCGTTCATCGTTTTCGGTGCCGTGTTCGTGGTTCTGGTTCTGATCTGGGAGAAGTGACGCCACCCGTCATCGCCCAGTTCTGGACCCCCTATGCCGACTGGATCTACACGGTGGTCAGCCTGAGCGGTCTGCTGCTGATCTGCTGGCTGGTGATCGGTCGCAGCGACCGCTGACAATCAGCCCGGAATCGCTTCCATCTCAGGCTCGAGCAGCACGTCCCGAGCGTTGTTGAATCGGGTCATCACCTCTGGATCTCCGCCCTTGTCAGGGTGGTGCTGCACGGCGAGCAGCTTGTGAGCGCGCTTCACCTGCTGCTCGGTGAGACGGCCGGTGAGCGGCAGGCCAAGGCTTTGACGCGCCTTGATCGCTTCGATGTCGGGATCACGGCCCATCGGGCACTGTTCCCGCCGGTGATTCGACTTGCCGGGTTTGCGCTTGCTGCTGCTGCCACGCTTGCCGCCGCTGTCTCCGCCACTGCCACCGAACCCAGCTGTCTTCGCAGCTGTCTTCGCAGTTGTCTTCACCACCGTGAACGCCAGAACAAGGGCGTCACAATGACTGATCGCGTGCTCGGTCTCAAGTGATCTGGGTGACGATCAGCTCTCGAGCGCCGTCCACCAGGCCGGGATCCGATCCACACTTCCGTACCAGGAGCTGCCGAACAGACCACCGTGGGCCGTGTTCTCCAGCACCACCGGACGGGCGTCCCGCAGCAGCGCCGAACAGACCGGCACCAGACCATCCCCATCGACACATGGATCGCCACTGATCTGCCGGTAGGAGCGGGCGGCACTGCGGCGGCTGAAGCCGCTCGCCACGGAACTGCTCAGATCCAACCGTGCGGCGACGGCGACGTAATCGACACTTTCCGCGTGGGGACAGCCGGGGAAGCGACGATCGACCAGAGCCCGGAGCGGGGTGGCCCGCACAGCCTGATGGGGACTGCCCAGGGTGATCAGGCGGTTGCAGCGATCGGCACCGCCGTAGCGGTTACCGCAGAAGCTTTCACCGCTCAGATAAGGGCGCAACATCACCCCGCCGGAGCTGTGACCGATCAGCGTGACCCTGGAGCCGCCCGAACGAACCTGAAGCTCCCGTACAGCCGCATCAACCCGATCCAGCAGACGGGTCCAACCGAAACCCCAGCTGGTGGCCAGCCAGTCGAAACGTGAAACCGGCACAACCGTCACCGGTGCACCGGTGCGTGTGGCAATCCATTCAGCCAGAGGGGCGTAGGCCTCGGCAGTGATCAGGAAGCCCCCGAGGACGACCACGGGCTGCTCAAGGGAAACGCGTGACCCCACCTAATTGCAGAGCCTCAGGCGAGGGAATGCGGATTGATCAGAGCACACTGCGGTGTGTCGATCAGGTCGTAGCCGCTGCGGATGCGACTGGAACAGGGATCGAGGACCGTGCTCAGACGCTGGCCTTCCGACGTGGCTTCCAGCACGATCTGCTGGCCGATGAGCACGATCCGGAACGTCCAGGGGAGCAGGCCGGGAAGAGTGAATGTCATGCCGGACCTGTCGGTCACCGAACGATGCCCCACTATTGGCACATGTCCAGGCTTGAAATGGGGACGATTCGTTTAAGACGAGGGAGAGTCTTAATAATCCTTTCAGAATAAAAACCTCTGCGGCAGAGAATTGCTCAGCAGCATCAATTTCATCGCGTCTTCAACACGAAATCATGACCGTCGAGCAGGTCAGCAGCTACCCAAGACCGCCTCGCCTCGAGCCCAGCGATGAGCACATCCTGGTGACCGCCCTGGGGGAGACCCTTGCGGAAACAGACCGCAGCCTGCGGGTGCTGGAGACGTTTCATCCACCGACCTATTACCTGCCTCCGGAGGCGATGCGAGCGGATCTGATTCAACCGGTGGCCGGACGACCATCGTTCTGCGAATGGAAAGGAGTCGCCAGCTACTTCGATGTGGTTGTTGCCGACCAGCGTCTGTCCCGAGCGGTCTGGACCTATCCGACTCCATCAGATCGATTCCGCGAGCTGGCCGGTTGGTTCGCCCTCTATCCGCAGATGATGGACGGTTGCTGGGTTGAGGGGGAGCGGGTCGTTCCTCAGCAGGGAGGGTTCTACGGAGGCTGGATCACTTCGCGGGTGGAGGGCCCCTTCAAGGGGGATCCGGGCCACCCGGAGCTGATCTGATCAACCCCTGGGCTTGTTAGCCACCACCGCAAAGAACGGATCGCCCTTGCCTCCGAGCAGACCCATCACCCCCTGCCCACGAGTCTGTTCGGCGATGACCTCCGGCTTCGGCCATCCCTGAGCCATCAGCACGGTGGCGACGTAGGTGAGGTGCTCACGGTCATCACCATCGGTCCAGACCTGGGGTGCCTTGCTGAAGAACATCCGGTTGCTGAACGCGCAGATCAGCAGACCGTTCGGCCGGGTCACGCGCAGCAGCTCAGCGGCGATGGCCTCCGGCTGTTGCAGATACTGCCAGCCCGCCACGATCAGGGTGACGTCAACACTGGCGTCCTCGATGGGCAGCACCTGATCACGGTTGAGGTTCTGAACCCAGTGACGATCGAGCCGTGGATTGGCCTGCAGCTCCTCGTCATTGAGACCGTGCCCGATCACCTCGTCGTAGGCGATCTCTTCCGGCAGGTGGCTGACCCAGCTGCTCATCAGATCGAGCACCACGGCGCATGGGGGGATCCGTTCCCGGTAGAGCTGCGTCAGCGTTGCCCGGAAGCCGGCATCCAGGTGATGCACAAAGCGTGGCTCGCTGTAGAAGAGGGCATCGTCACTGCCATCCAGCTTGTAGCGCTGGGAGTCTTCCAGAACACGGACGGCGGTCATCGTTCAGCCCAGCTCCAGGTACCAGCGCACCACCGCCGTCAGCTGCCCGACGATGCCGTGTCCGCTCACCAGCTCCCCGATCACGGCAGCAGTGAAACCGACCATCGCGGCTCTGCCGTTGAGACGTTCGACCGAGGCCAGGGCTGATGTGTTCCACGGACGGGCGGTGGTGAGGGATTCCCCGAATCGCTCCGGTTGTTCGTACAGAAAGGCCGGGCGGGTCATGGCTGCCTACAGATCCAGCGGACCTTAACGGCCGTATCGGGTCGATCGGGGTAAGGCCCCCAGCCACCGGATCCATCCCCGCGTTCCAGCACGCCCTGATCACAACGGGCACGCATCGGCATGGATCGAACGGTCCAGGCCCGCTCACCAGTGCGTCGCAGCAGCACGGCGGCCTCGAAGGTCACCACATCTCCGGAACGGCTTGGACCGCTCAGATACTCGCCGGCCTCGAGGCGCTCATTGCCCATCGAGTCCATGTACACCCAGTCGGCAGCAGGAAGGCGCCCGGAGGCGAGCAGTCGATCACGACGGATCCTCCACACCTCCGGTTCTTCGACTGGAGACCAGTCCGATGCCAGCAGCGGAGAAGGAATCGCCATCAAGGCCAGCAGAAGGGCACACAGACGACGGCGGATACGACGCGGACCGGACACCATGGCTGCACCTGAGCTGAAGGGACGGTGACACAGACGCGAACCACACTGCTAGAGCGGCTGCGCCACAACCCTTCCGCCAAGGATCTGCCCCAGCTGGTGGACCGGATCGAACAGGAGCAACCAGCGGACCTGCCCCGTGACACCGATCTGCTGAGCGGGGTCTGGGAGCTGCGCTGGAGCAGCTCCACGCAACCCTGGCTGAAACAGGCCCCCTGGCTGGACAACCTTCAGGCCCTGGATCCGGAGAATGGGCGCGGCTGCAACCTGCTGCGACTGAGGGGAGCTCTGGGCACTCTCGCCGGCATCAGCGTTCAGGCTGATCTGAAACAACTTGACGGGTGCCGTGTGGAAGTCCGCTTCCGCCGCGGAGGCTGGGTGGGTCCGCAGCTTCCCGGTGGAGGGCGCCTGCAACTGCTGCGGGACGTGCAGCAAAGCTTCCCGGCCTGGCTCGACATCACCGTGCTGGACCAGCAGCTGCGCATCTGCCGCGGCAATGCCGGAACCACGTTCGCCCTCTTAAGGCGGACAGACATCCCACTCTCTGACTTGTTTGATGCGCCCTCTTAAGCGCCCTTCCACCGCGCGGGCAGCATCGGCTCTGCAGCGATCGGCAACAGGCATTCCCATTCGGACAAACCGGAGATAGAACAGACGTACTATGCAGGCAAGGGCATGAGCGTCGACCACGGACTGATCAAGGCAAGCGGGCCCACGCCCATCTTTCTCAGCGCGATGCCTGGAGACGTCGTGATCGTCTGGGAGCACCCAGAACTCGTCGATTCCGATACCGACGGCTGGTGGATGGGTGAGGTGCTTTATGTGGAGGGGAGTGCACGCAACCCGAAAGCTCCGTCGCTCTTTCAAATCGCAGATGTCGATTCAGGCCTGATTCACTGGGTCAATGCGGACTGTGTCCAGAAAATCCTGACGAGCGTCAAAGGGTGGCAGTCGTGCGAGGCAAGGCCAGCACGATCAAAGAGTCGAGCTTGATCTCGGTTCAGTTGAGGAGTTGCGTGTCGTCCGCCAACCTCTTGTCGATACGGCGACGAGCCTGAGCGACCGTATGGCGCTGGGCCCACAACTCCAAAACAAACCTGGCGAGTCGATCCTTGCGATCCACGACGTGAACAGCGTCCTGCTCTGTCACTTCCGGATAGTCGATGCTCATCGAAGGTCGAACGGGCTCATACAACACATAGCAAGCTGCGCAGAAACGGCTGTTAACGCAGGCAGGTCGTAGAAGCCGTACGCATAAATACTTACGACCTTCTGCTAGACCTGAGTCACGTCATGAGAGGCGTTGGTCCCGGCATCGAACACCGGGACTTTTTTTGCACAGAAGCCACAGAAGGCGGGTCGAAGCCAAGAACATGGGCTGGGGCGTAGGGATACCGCCCCGCCTTCTTCAGATGAATCAAGAAGCGAGGCGATCGTCCTTGTCTTTGAGTCGAATGCCTCGCCGACTGTCAGGCAATTGGGCCACTGCACGCTCATACCTGGCACGACAATCACGCTGGCGCAGATGATCCTCAGCGTCTTGAAGCAATTGCTGAATGCGAACGTCTTCCATGGAACAGCCGTTGGGCGGCTCCATTGAGGATGACCGCCCCGCTTTGTCAAGCCTCAGGGCTTGCGCCGAACTCACTCCTCACCAGCTTCGGCACCACTGCCCTCAGCGTGCTCAGCCGCTTTGCCGACAGGGATCAGACGAACCTGCTTCTTGCCGAGTTTGATCTCAAATTCATCACCTGGCTCCAGATCGAGCATGGCGGTGTAAGCCTTGCCAACCAGCAAATTGCCGTTTCCCTGGACCTTCGCGGTGTACGAAAGCTTGCGACCTCCTTTGCCGACACCAGCTGCGCCACCGAGGCTCACACCCTTTGCGTTCAACAACGCTTCGTAAAAAGCTGTGAAGTTGACGCGATCAGAGCCGTCCTTCTTTTTGGACACGTAGCCGCACGCTGTTGCCAAGTCAGACTTGCTGACATCGCCGAGATCCTTGACTTTGGCGAGCAGATCAGAGCCAGTAAGCATGACGAAAACAAGAAGTTGTCTTCTTAAGTGTGCATGACAAATCGCAGCTAAGCAACAGCTCGGCAAGATCAATCTCCGCTGATCCCATAGCTATGAGAAGGGAAATCACAAGCGCAGTTGATCCGCAACGAATCACTGATCGACAGGCCACAGCTTCCAGACAGCATTCTCAGGGATTTCGGGAGGAGCGGAAAGGTCTGATGGCTCAGTCCAAGAGACTCTCCACTCAGGCAAACGGCAATGGACAAAGTCGAAGTGTTCACAACGGATGCCACCCAGAGGAGAGTCGACTCCCATCCAACCGGACATCCACTGGCCGTCGTCCGCCAGGGGATTGCCCTTCATCCAGATCCAGCACTTCGATTTGGTTGACGCCAAATGGCTCCTTCAGATCCGAGGAGTCTGGCAAGGTCCGCAAAACACGCCATTAGACTTGTCGTTGGACTGGTCGTGCCCTGGATTCACTGGAAGCAGTGGCGAATCAATCATGCGAAGCAGCAGCGCAGGATCAACCCATCGGTGAATCGGCGTAAAGCGACTCTTTCATTGAAGTTAGGTAACAGTCTTCATCGTCAACTTTTTGAGCCTCATAGCTTCAGAAAAAGCCTCTCTAATCACCAATGACATCTGTATCAAAGAGACAACAAAAGCGGGAAAATGCTCATCTTGAACATTTGGCAAAGGAGGTGGAAATGGAGGCAAACAGAAAGAGGTTAGAAATCGTGTCGCTTCGACGGATTGACGACCAGACGTTCAACCAGAAGTTCTAGGCAGGAACGAGAAGGAACTCTGCACGTCAGCCTCCTTCGCACTCTCAAGACGCCGTCCGACGCAGAAACAACCAGAACGATTGCTTCGTATCGAAGCGAATCTTTTCTGACCGAGGCGGTTGGCGTTCGTCGACGGATGGTCAACGAGGGCCTTGACCTCCAGCTCAGGAAGCCAGGCAGCCCTCTCTATAGGTGAGGCTAGACCGAGCACCTGACCAGAAAAGGACCACAGAAACCGCGGGAAGAGCTTGCTCTTCCCGAGCGATGCGGTAACTGCATGTACAAGTTCGGTCTGACACAGAGCTTCGCGGCAAACCCACCAAGTCTCTTCGGATTCTGTTCCACAGAACAATGTCTCCCGCGATCGCTCACGCAGGAGACAGGGTTCTGCCAGCTCATGGGTCGCTCTCCCATGGCTGTCGCGTGTCGAGGATCACCCAACGTTCGCGCCGCACAAATATGGGGCGGTGCAGCCTGGATGGCAACGCATCATTTGGTCATTTTTCGATTCCAGAAAATCTCCCGTGAAACCCTGTGAAAGTGGTATCGATGGAAACCGACAGCATGTGGCTTTCCCAAAAAATTGAAACCCAAATATTTCGATTTCGATGGTCAGCACCCAGTTCCGCAACGTTGCATGCTTGATCGGCGTTCCTTTGTCGCTGGGAATCGATGACCGTCAAGGCAACTCTTTCCACATGACCCGTTTGATTGAGAGCCAGTGCCCAGAGAGATGATCAAGGTTTTTTGATCAGAACGGCTGAAAAGCGCTCACACCCCCAGGTAGGGATCCAGAAACTGGAGAGGACGATTCATCGTTTCAGAGAAGCCGAGGATCCCCCGATCGCGATGCTCGTAGAGCAGGGAATCGTCCTCGGCGAGCAGAAAAGTGCCACCGCGCTGACACATCCAGCGGTCATCAGGCACGTAACGGCGCCAGCGACCCAGCACCTCGATCATGTTGTTCAGCCGCACCGTGGCCAGCTCGAACGGTCTCTGAAACCCGTCGCCCCCCGCGAGCCGGAACAGGGGGCTGTCAAACCGCTGCTCTGCCGTGCGATCGCCGGTGTAACCACGAAGGACCTCGGCAAGGGTTCCTGGCGAGCCGAGGCCGGCGCACATCAGCAGCAGATCAGGCCAGGCACCCGCCCCGGTGGCAAGTCCTTCATACAGACCACAGGCGCGATGCAACTGCGCATCGCTCTCCACCTGGAGCCGATCGCGGGGAAAGCCTGTGAAGGACGCAAAACGATCCGCTCCCGCTGCATCCCCGATGCCGATGGCCAGCACCCGGATGCCGGCCCGATCCAGAGAGGAGAGTGCCGGCACCAGCGCCTGGGCGTACTCCAGGGAGTCGAAATCCCCGAGCTGACTGAACAGCAGCACAAGTCGCCGAGCCCCCTGCTCCATCCCGGAGATTGCGGCGAGACGATCCAACAGGGGCTGTGGTGGGGTCATGACAAGGTGGCGTCAACGGCAGGTTGACATCGATCGATGCTCGGGGGATCCCAAGAGCATGGTCTCCAGGCATGGACCAGGGAATCGCCAGACTCCTCCCATTGAGAACAGTCCGGGGGATGGCATTCAGGATTTCTGTGGGCGACGACTCGCGGCAGTACCGGCAGGTGGGCGACTACGACGAACTGGACGAAGCGTTGGAAGCCTTCAATGCGCTGATCAACCGGCGCGACTGGAGCGAGAGCGACCTGGTGGTGGCAATGAGTGACTGTCGCTCTGGGAAACGGTTGGCTCAATACGGTCTGCAGGACTTCAACTACACCCAGAGCTGAGGTGAGTCATCGTCAGACATCTCGGTGTGCATCAGGCGGTTCGATCGGCTCGGATCGCTGTGTCTTGATAATGATCAGATGACCAACAGCACCCCGAATCTCGTCGCTTGGATGGCTGAATACCAGAGGTATCTGAGCCTGGTTGACGATGGTGCTGTCGAAGACGCTGCCGCTCTCAAGCTTGAGATTGAAGAAGGCCTCAAATGGGTGGAGTTGAGCTGGGCTGATCTGGAATTTGCGGTTGGTCAGAAGAGCTGAAGCTCAGCCCGGTCCTGCATCGTCAGGGGGTTCCTGCCCTTCCGCCTCGGTGCGACGGCGTTCCACCTGAACGAACACGAGCCAGGCGAGGCTGGCCAGACCGCCACCAATCCAGTCGCTGCGCAGCAGTTCAACGATCGCGATCGTGCTGGATCCGATGCGGAGGCCACGCAGAAAGAATGTCGTCAAAGATGGCGTGGCTGCGTCTACCCATGTTTCCAAACAACAGCCACTCCACAAACAGCCTCTCAACCGACGGCCTCTCAACCGACAGCCTTCCCAGCGGAGACGATCTGCTGGCTCTCGAACAGCACTCCCGACGCAGCGGCAGTGGCATCACCAAAGCCTCCCTGATCGGGACGTGGCGGCTGCGGGCCACCTGGAGCCGTGACGGAACCCCTGCTCCGGCGGCCTCAGCGGCCCTGCTGAGAGGGCTGGGCGCCTGCCTGATGCTCAGCGGAGAGGAGGCGGAAGGATCCCTACGGATCGCCAATCAGGTGAATCTCGGTTCGCTGCTTCTTCGCTTCGATGGAGAGGCCGAACTCACAGGACGGCGGCCGCTGCTGATGTTCAGCTTCCGGAGCGTTCGCCTCAGCCTTGGAACGCTCACGCTGTTCGAGCGAGGCCTGCCGCAGCCGGACGCCCGGCGCATGCCGTTCTTCGCGCTGATCGATCTGAGTCAGGAACAGGGATGGCTCAGCGCCAGGGGACGCGGTGGAGGGCTCGCCCTCTGGATGCGCTGAGCCAGGACAACCGGTCTCTGGGACTTGCACCCGATCCGACGAGGGGATGTGATGACCTAAGCGCCTGTTCCCCATGACGACATCCAACCGTCGCGACGAGCTGCTGCTGGCTTACCGCTGGCCCGCAGCCATCGTGGTCTCCAGCATCGTGCTCGCGGCAGCAGCGGTGGTGCTCGCCTGGACCGCGGTCCGTCTGCTGAGGAATCCGATCCCGGTGCGCATCGAGGGAGGACTGGATGTGGAACGTCTGGTGATGCCTGCATCGATCACGATCCGCACCGAAGATCCGCTGCCGGTGACAGGCACGGTCGGTGTGAAAGATCAGGTCGAGATCAGCGGCCAGGCGCCGCTGGCGATCAAGGGCCCGATCACCGTTCGCAGCATCGAGGCCCCGGTGAAGGTCGGCGGTGCAGTGAAAGCCCGGGTGGATGCCATCGACCAACCCATCAGTGTGACGGCCAAGGACAGCTTCCCCGTGAGCGGAACGGTGAAGGTGGACGACACCGTCAGGATCGGAGGTTCGGTGAACGTGGAAGGCAAGGTCGGCGCCGACGTTCACCCGAGGCTGCTGCCCATCAAATAATTCAAGAGACCGTTCGATGACCTATTCCGTTGCCCTGGCGATGCTGCAACGCGACGGCTGCTGGCTGCTGCAGCTGCGCGATGACATTGACACGATCATCTATCCCGGTCACTGGGGTCTGTTCGGCGGACACGTGGAAGCGGGAGAGGCCCCGGAGCAGGCAGTTCTACGCGAACTGGAGGAGGAGATCGGCTGGAGACCGACGACGGCCCTGCCGCTCTGGTTCAGCCATGACAGCGGCAGCCGCATCGCCCATGTGTTCCGGGGAGACCTGACGGATCCGATCGAACGTCTGCATCTGCAGGAGGGGCAGGATCTGAAGCTGACATCGATGGAGGAACTGAGCAGTGGCCATGTCTGGAGCGATCGTTGCGGCGAGACGCGACCGATCGCACCTGGCCTCCAGGTGGTGATCGACCGGCTGCTGGCGGAAGCTGATGGCTGAAGCGTGGTTCGAAGCCCGGCAGGTGGAGGCCTGGCTGAGCGGCAGGCCCGTGATCCATCAGCTCAACCTGAGCCTTGAACTGGGGCAATCCACAACGGTGCTCGGTGCCAACGGTGCCGGCAAAACCACGCTGGTGAAACTGATCGAACGCAGCCTGCATCCGATCGTGCAGGCTGGCTCCCACCTGAAGCTGTTCGGCAGCGAGACGGTGAATCTCTGGCAGCTGCGCCGACGGCTCGGAGTGGTGACCTCGGAGCTGGAAACCCGCTTTCCCCCAGGGGTCGAAGCCCGTGAGGTGGTGCTCAGCGGATTGTTCGGCTCGATGCGTCTCGGCCGGGATCAGACGCCCACCCCCAGCCAACGCCGCCAATGTGATGACCTGCTGCTGCAGCTGGGTCTGGAGACCATGGCAGAGCAGCGCTTCGGGCAGCTGTCCGATGGCCAGCGACGACGGCTGATGATCGCCCGCGCCCTCGTGCACTCACCTGAGGTTCTGGTGCTCGATGAACCGAGCCGCGCCCTTGATCTGAAGGCTGCCCATCAGCTGCTGCAGACCCTGCGGCAGCTGTGCCGCAACGGCACGACGGTGGTGCAGGTGACCCATCGCATCGACACCATCGTTCCTGAAATGCAGCGGGTGCTGTTTCTTGAGGGCGGGACCGTGGTGGGGGATGGATCACCGACGCAGATGCTCACTGCCGAGCGGCTGAGCGATCTGTTCGATACCGATCTCACCGTGGTTGAGGCCAACGGCTACCGGCAGGTGCTGCCGGCCTTCAGGCCAGCCAGCGGGTGATCACGGTGCCGTCGTAGACGTGTCCGGAGGCTTCCACCACAGGCTTGGTCTCAGGGTTCATGAACACATCGTGGAGGACGTTCTCAGGCCCTTGGAACATCACGGTGGCCCGCGTCGGATCGTCCTTGCAGACACCGATGTAGAAGGTGCTGACGCCCATCTGAGCGAACATCGCCTGCTGCTCCGGAGCGTTCATGTGATCGCGGTACTCCTCGAAGCTGTTGCTGAGCCTGAAATCCAGAACAGTGGTTTCGGTCATGGATGCGAAGCGCGGATCAGGGGCTGAGGTTGGAATGACTCCTCAGCACACCATGGCGGGGAGCCAGCAGAAAGGCCAGCAGGAACTGAGCGGTCTGCACCAGCACGATGCAACCGGCTGTGGAGCTGTCGCTCCAATAGCTGATGAACACCCCCAGCACA
>MDSZ01243536.1_pt1 | contig 13575 bp, 13 predicted proteins | sample 811201 | NCBI WGS metagenome assembly MDSZ01 (sample SAMN05326647, study PRJNA326480) | marine metagenome | isolation source: seawater | place: Indian Ocean: North | collected 2010
ACGAGCCGATCGCGCTGCCGATGCTGTGGTACGAGCGCGAGGACACGCAGCGCCTGTGGACCTATTACGAGAAGCGCGATCTCGTCGAAAACAAGGAAAAGGCCGCGCTCAAGCGGTTCGAAGATCCCGAGCTCGCGCCCCGGATCGAGGCGATGGCGAAGAAGGTCGCGCAGGAATTCGTGCCCTTCGACTACGGCCGCATCGAATTCCGGCTCGATCTCAAGACCGGCGATATCAATTTCATTGAGATCAATCTCAACTGCAATCTCTGGTCGGAAAAGGTCATGGCGAAATCCGCCGCCCATGCAGGCTTCAGCCATGCCGATTTGCTCGAGACGCTGCTTGCCGAAAGCTGGCGGCGCAACGGACTAATGCAAAATTGAGCCAGTTGCTCTCAATCAGTCCCGCTGCTTGGCGATCCCTCGAGACCTTCCAGACCTGTCTGGACCGCCGCGAGCAAATCTCCGTCAGCGACTGGCTTTGCCAACATTACGCTTCGATCGATTCCAGCTTCACGCCAATCTCCCGCGCTGTCTCCTGATACGAAGACGATCGGGAGGTCTTCAAGCTGAGATCGGGCATGGCGAGCCACATCCCAGCCGTCAGGCCCATCTCCCAGCCTGATGTCCGTGAGCAAGATTCCGATCCTACCTGCGTGGGTGTCGAGCAGCGCCATCGCTTCGGATGCATCGCCCGCTTCGAGCACCGCAAAGCCCGCGCCTTCGAACATGTCCATGAGAGCGAGGCGGATTAGCGGCTCGTCCTCGACGATCAAGATTGTAGGTTGGAGACTCAAACTATCTCACCGGCTGAAGCGACCCAGCACCCAGGCTAAAGCCGTTCCGAGGCCGCTTCGTTCCCCCTCAGCCAGGTTTGGTTAAAGGTGTTGCTCTTTTGCACACACTGGCAATTACAATATCTTGCATATCGATGAAGGGAGGCCGTGCATGCAAGACGGGCTTGATGATCTAGCGGCTCGTGCCCGCGAAGTGGCCGAAAAGGCAATCGCTGCGAAGAACGGGAAGCCGACGAGCCTCGACGCGCTGCATAGGGCCATGATGGCTTATCGAGCCGCAGCGGTGAAATACATCGCGCATCCCTCGGTGGGCGACTTCGTTCGGGCAGATGCTGCGAGGTACGAAGGGGAAACCCGTCAGGCCGTCGAGCAAATAGCTGCTCTGATCGACCAGTTGAACGAGCTGAACTGATCGAGGACCGTTTGGGGTGTTGGATGGCAGATTACACGCGCTTGGCTATAGAGGCTCCGTCTGACGCTTCTGCAAGAGCATCTTTCGGCAGCCGACAAGAGCGGGGTTGATTCAGAGTTCTAAGGCTACGTCGTTGACGGCCAGCCCGCTCATGGCAGGTAACGGGGCTCGATCAATCCAACCCGTCCGAAACCGAACTCCCGCGGGCTTGCGCTCGTCGGTGAGCAACGCCAAAGGCACCCGATGCGTGGTCTTCGCGATCCCATCCGCCTGATACCGGTGCTCTTCCTCTGCGCCATCGCACTGGGAACGCTTGTGCTTAGTCTCCCTTGGGCCACCACTGAAGGCATACGTGCCCCTTTTCTGACTGCCCTGTTCACAGCCACGTCGGCGGTCGCAGTGACCGGTCTCATCGTGGTCGATACACCGACCTATTGGTCGCCATTCGGGCAAGGAGCCATCCTGTTGATGTTTCAGTTGGGTGGCCTTGGGATAATGACGGCAGCCACGTTGCTGGGGCTGATGGCAGGAAGAGGCTTCGGCTTGCGCGACCGCATGGCCACCCAGGTTGAACGAAGCCGGCTCAATCTTCTCGCCACCCCTTCCTTGCTCAAGATGATCCTGGGGATCACCTTGTCGGTCGAGCTCGTCGTCGCTGCGGCATTGTCTGCTCGCTTCGCACTAGGGTGGCACATGGAATGGCCCATGGCTGTGTGGCACGGGCTGTTTCAGGCAGTAAGTGCCTTCAACAACGCCGGGTTCTCCACCTTTTCTGACAGCCTGATGGGTTTTCAGAACGATTGGTTGATACTCGTCCCTATTGCCGTGGCGGTGATTATCTCCGGGCTAGGTTTCCCAGTGATGGAAGACTGGCGCGAACATGGACTGCGCTGGCGGAAATGGACGCTGCATTCGAAGGTCACGCTAGCTGGCACCGTGCTTTTATTGGTCTTCGGCTTTGTCGCGACCTTGGCGATGGAGTGGAGTAATCCCAATACCTTGGGGCCGATGCCAATCGCGTCAAAGATGTTAAATGCCGGTTTCCACTCGGTGATGCCGCGGACGGCGGGTTTCAACAGCCTCGACATGGGTGCGTACCGCGAAGAAACCCTTGTCCTGAATTATCTCCTGATGTTTGTAGGTGGGGGCAGCGCAGGCACTGCCGGCGGGATCAAGATCACCACCTTTCTCGTCCTCGTCATGATCGTCTTGGCCGAAGTGCTATCCCGACGCGACGCCGCTATGTTCGGACGCCGTTTCGGCCACGCCATCGAGAGACAGGCTCTCACCGTCGCCTCGATTGCACTCATGCTGGTCCTCGGCTCGACCATGTTCATCACATCCGTGACAACTCATCCCCTCCAGGACGTGTTGTTCGAGACAATTTCCGCATTCGCCACGGTGGGATTGTCTACAGGCATCACTGCTGACCTGCCGCCTCCGGCACTGTTGGTTCTCGCCTTTCTCATGTTCGTTGGAAGAGTGGGAACGATCACTGCGGCGACAGCGCTTGCTTTAGGCGGAAGTGACAAACCCTATCGCTACCCAGAGGAGAACCCCATTGTCGGCTGACCCCCGCAAACCCGTGCTCGTGATTGGTCTTGGGCGTTTCGGAAGTGCCGTGGCGCATACGCTGGAGCGGATGGGACACGAGGTGCTAGGGGTTGATGCCGATCACGAGATCGTTCGTGATCACAAGGATCTCCTGACGCAAGTGGTTGAGGCGGACTGCACCGAAATCGAGACCTTGCGCAGACTTGGAGCGGCAGAATTTGAAACCGCGGTCGTGGCGATCGGCACCAATGTGGAAGCAAGCCTTCTTACCGTCCTTGCGCTTTGCGATCTCGAGCTTCCCAATATCTGGGCAAAGGCGACCAGCGAGCGCCATGGCCGGATACTAGATCGGACAGGTGCGCACCACGTCGTCTTTCCTGAGCAGAAGATGGGCGAAAGGGTGGCTCACCTCGTCAACGAGAAGCTTCTCGACTTCCTTGCCTTCGACGACGAATTCGCGATCGCGCGCCTTAAGGCGCCCGAGCCAATCGTCGGCCTGCCACTCGTCACCAGTGAGTGCAGGAAAAAGTTCGACGTTACCGTCGTCGGCGTGAAGCGAAGCGGCGAGGACTTCATACACGCGGTCCCGGATACGATCATCTTTCCCGAAGACGAGCTAGTCGTCTCGGGCAGGATCGCGAACATCGAGAAGTTTTCCGCGCTATGAGGCGACTCCTAAATCGGGGGAAACATCCAAAACATGGCCTAGGTTGCCTCTGGGCTGTTCTGGTCGCTGTCGTCCTTTTGGGATTGCTTGGTTGGGCGATCCTTACAGCGGACCCGACCCCGCAAGATCAGGTCACGGAGCACAAGTGATGCGCTTCCGGAGTATCACAACATGAATGATGACGATTACGTCAGAGACGGTGACGGAGAAATGCAAAAGGTCTAGCTCGCCATCTTCGTTTCGACCGCTTTTCGAGTTTCTTGGCCGAGAGCCGACTGTCCGCAAACGGCCCCAGACCCGCCAGTTCGCAATGCGTCCGAAATTCGGTTTCTCCGGATAGCCCTGTTGGGGGGGGGATTGGAATTTTGAAAGCCACAGTCCTGACTTCCAAGCGCGAATGCGGATGCAAAAAAAGGGGCGCGCATTCGTGCGCCCCTTCAAGTCAGATTATCACCTGATTGCTCGCAGCCCGGTCCAGCGCTCTCCACGATAAATAACTCGCGAGCAGGTTCCGGCGGACAGGCGGTGGACATGAAGCGAGCAGCCAGAATACCCATGCAGCCTGCGCTTCGGTGCGTAGTCGGACCAGGCGCTGGATAACCGATGGATTGGGTCCAGGTAGCTGGCGGCCGCCGATCCGCGCGGCATGGACCAATTGGTCGTGGGGGATGTTCACGTGAATATTCCTCATCAGACCCGAGCGGGGAATGAAGCCGAGAATGCTACTCGTGACCCGTGCAGCCTGACGTAGCCCCTGCCTTAAACCAGCTGGCGCAGTCGTGTGGATCAGCGCGGTGGTGTCGGGGGTGAATAATCTGCCGATATCCTCGCGCATGCGACGCGGCTCGTATCCCGCCCCATAGCCGTGAGCGTGTGAGGCGAATGCAGCTTCGTTTCGCCACCGCCGGGTCACGATGAACGCGCCGAACCCGAAGGGTGCGAGTGGCTCGTGCCTCAGAGGCGGAAGTTGCAGCGAGAGAACAATCATGCGCTCGGGCATGGTGGAGGGACGACGATATGGCATGAGTAATCCTTGAACATGGCTGCGGGCGGAACCCGGTGAAGGCGCCGCCCGCAGCAATCTTGGGTGGATGGTATCGGGCTGGTCGCTCAACCGAACTCGATGGTTTCATCGGCGAAGCGCAGCCGCAGGATGTGCTCGGTGAACGCCTGCGCGCCACTCCCTCTTGCAAGATCCACCCAGGCCTCCCACCGGTCGAGCCGATGGACCAGCCAGGCGAACAGTCGATCGCGCGCGTATTCGTCGGCGAACGTCATGGTCCACAGCACCCGGCCAAGCGGGATGTTTTCGCCGGTAGGGACCCCGATGAGCTTGATACCTGGATCACGGTTGATACGCTCCCGCACGAACCTGCCGGGCAGGTCGAGCGCAAAGCTCTCGTTGGCCTTGAAAACCCGCTCACGCTCCTCGCGAGTGTCCCCGCCATCGAAGCCGTGCCACCGCGTGATCGTCGGAAGTCCGATCGGAATGGGTGCCTCCCCTGCCCCGCGGGTACTGGCCAGCGCGACGAGGATAGCCCTCCCCTCCGGTGTCAGGTCGCCGGTCAGGCCTTCTGAGAGCTTGTGCCCTTCGAGCCACAAGCCGTAATGGCGCGCGACATCCCACGCGCCATCGAACAGATCGTTAACTCGTTCCTCGACATGGACGATGCGCCGATCGATCGCAGCGAGCACCGCGAGCAGGAATTCGGTCATGGCGGTGAACTGCCAGTCCGAGCCCCGCGCCATGCAGAGCCGACCGCACCAGATGTATTCGCGCAGCGACGACCAGCGCCGCCCGAGCTCATCGATGAGGTGCGGGTAGCCATCCGGATCCGCAATACACCAGTAGCCGAACGGCAAATTCGGGTTGCGACGCTGCTCGTAGGGGATGTCCTGCTGGTCCATGGTCAGCGCCCTCCCGGCTTGCCGAGCCGCGGCGACGGCGGAGCGATCGCGGGCTCGGCGTGGAGGTCACCGTTAGCCTCGATCGACCTGAGCTGGCGTGCCAGCGCGATGGTCTCCTCGTACATATAATCGATGCCTCGATAGACCTCGCCCTCTTCGCGCGCGAGGATCGGCTTCGAACCCGATGGCACCAGGTCACCCGGCTTGTCGGCCGCGAAGCCGAACCACCACGCGTCATCCGCGGTCTGATCTTTGGCGTTCGGCGTATTGCGCAAGGAGCCCCGCTCTCCGATGCGCGCATGGCACACGCGCACCGCCTCGGGTTCGTAGCGAGAGCAGATCTCCGCGTAGTCGATCCCACCGTGCGGTGTAAGCCCGGCGCCTGCCGGTATCGCATCCTCGCGGTAACCGTAGAGCAGGTGTCCGCGCTCAACCGCTACGAACCCACCCCAAACGCCCGACGCCTGGCGCAGAAGGATACAGTCGAGGCCGGTTGCAGCATCGCGCCAGGCGATCCTGTCGAACTGCTCGTTGCTCCACGGGCCCTGGCCGCGCGGACGCCGATCCTTGATGATATAGAGCTGCTCGGGCCTGACCTCGTGATCGCCGATGGCGACCCGGTCGGGCAGCTCAACAAGGTTGGTGTTTTTCGCGGTCGCGATAGCGCGGCCGGCGTTGGTTTTCTTCTTCGGCATTTTCAGATCCTTCTTAGGCATAAAAAATGCCGCTCATCCTTCCCGGATGGGCGGCTCTCGTTTGATCTGCTTGGCGACAGATCCCTCGCAGCACGGCTGGTGATGTTCGAGGCCCGTGCCTGCCTGCTCTTGCTGTGCGCTACGTCATCTTTTCCTCCTCGATTTTCGCATTGTCACATTGCCGCCCAACCTGCTGGCAGGGTTCCTCTCTTTCACGCGGCGGCACGATAGACCGCCCCGCGCAGTCCGCTCGCAGCCTTCTGCCCCCTTGCCCACGGCGCGAAACTTCGCCGCGCGAACTCGCTGCCGGGGATCGCCGCCGCCACCGCATCGGCGACAGCCATGATGGTGTTGGGTTGATCGCATTCGATTACGCGATGCGCAGCGAGATGACGCACTGCGATAACCGCCGTGGTCAGTACGTCGGCGAGCACCTGGTCGCGCACCTTGGGCCAATCGCCTTTCTCGACGAGCTCACCGATTGTCATGCTCGGTGATGGCTTTGCCGGGATAGCGGTAGCTGCAGCGTATTCCGGCAGGTGGGGCGACCTGGCCTGCACGGTCACCGCGCGGCACAGATCGATGCGTTCCCTCGCATGCGGGGAGCCGTCCGTAAGCTGGCGCGGCAGCACAAGTGCGAACTCGCCGGCCGACCGGCGCAGCACCGCCAGGTCTTTGACCTCCCCGCCCCATGTTATGAGCTGCGCTGTGGGCACCTGGTGCAGCGCTTCGAAGAACCGGGCGATCATCTCCAGCTCGCTCGCCTCATCCTCGGTCAGAACCGCGACGCTTTCGACCGCCGGAACCTCTTCTCCTGGATCGAAGCGCAGCTGTAGCCACGAAGCAGCCGCAATGCGATGGAAGGGCCAGCGGATCGTCGGCTCGGCGCTCTCGCCTTCGGCGACACGGTACCCATCGTATCGGCTCCTGTCCCATCGGTATTCGAAATCGGCGACGATGATGCGCTGCGGGCAGCGGTTTGCTCGCTTTTCTTCGCAGCCCAGTTCGAGGAACTTGCGAGCTTCGCGTTCGAGGGTTTCCTCGAGGCTCAAGTTGTCGATATGCATAATTTGTATTCTCCATAAAAAACCCGCTCGGATGGCGGGTCGTCGGCTCGAATTGTGAAGCGTTGAACAGGTGCTGCTCAGCGGTGGCGCTGGCATGCCGTGATGGTGCGCGTCGTCATGGCCGGCAGTCCGGAGCGGTAGCCCCACGCCTGCTCGTGCTCGACGCGCTCGGGCGGCAGCTCGATCTGCCAGAACGGACCATCGGGATTCCATCTGTAGCCGCGAGCCTTCAGCATATCCTTCTTGGAGAACGGGGCGCGTTCGGCCTGCACGATCACCGAGGGCCTGCTGGCGGCTTCGATCAAGCGCTGCAAATGCGTGCGTACAGGCCCGCCACCGGGATCGCGCTGGCGGTGGTGCAAAAGCCAGAACAACGCCCAGACATCGGCGGCTGCCCTGTGTGCATCGCTGAACGATCCGACGTGGGCAAGAAGTGCCGATTGCGAGCGCCCCTCGTAACCGAGCCGAAGCCAGTCGATCTCGTTGCACGAGCAGGCCCAGGCGCGGCCTCCAAGATCCGGGTAGCGGCGCTCAATGAAGCCCAGGTCGAAGGCAGCATTGTGAGCGACGATGAGGTCGGCACGATCGAGCAAACCGAAGGCGAACTTGTCGTTGATTTTCTGACCTTGCAGATGTTGTTCCGCAAGGCCCGTTACCATCGTGATCCGCGGGTCCAACTCCCGCCCCGGGTCCTGCAGCCAGCTGAACGGTCCGAGGTGTCCAACGACCTCGCCGTCCTCGTCAACGAAGCAGAGCATGATGGCGAGTTCGATGATGACATCGTTCGCAGCTGACAGGCCAGTGGTTTCGGTGTCGACAATCGCAATGCATTTCCCATCGGGCACAGGCCCCATGTGCGGCATTGATGGGAAGGGTTTCGGGATGCGCCGCAACAAACGGTAATCGTCTTGTGTTTCAAGCTGTGTCGCCAGCGCCTCCGTGTCTGGCGACAGGTGGTCCTTGTTGATCATTTCGGTTTCTCCGGTTTCGTGTTGAAACCGGCGAGGCGGGAGCCGAGCGTTCACACTCAACTTTTCCATTCACCTGCCGGCTTCAACCGGCAGGCCAAGATGATGTTTTCTCTTGCGGCCCGAAGCTGTCAGCGCAGGGTCCGCGCTTCTTCCAAGGCGTCGTGACGCCGCCCCAGACCGCTGGCGGTCGCACCCAAGGAGAACGGCGGCGCCGGATCGACGTGTGAGCGCAGCGAACTAATCCTTGCAGCCCAGAACGGGCGGAAAGGTGGGAAAAGTCCTGAGCTGCCAGGCTGCTAAGGACTTTGAGGTATTGCGCCTCAAACAGGGGTGGCATTTTGCACCCCTTATTGAGGTATTGCGCCTCAGAATTTAGCGGCATTCTTGCCATGAAGGCGGTCCGTGAACCACTACCAGAAGCTGCAGGGATTGCCACGAAGGCGGCCGGAGGACCATCAGCATTGGCCATCTCGTTCATCAATTGAGACTGAGTGCGGCGCGATGAGATCTGGCTAGTTTGATCGTCTGATCTGATTTTCAACGTTCTCGCGCCCGGATGGACATCGTCAGCAAACCTCTCAATTTCTTTACGTAATATCAATGGATTGCCATCAGGAGCGCTTGTAAACCACGACGATCACATTGGCTTTGAGGAAGTTGAAATGGAAGAGGCTGATGGCAGCCACGTCGATCACGGGGCTGACAGCCGCTCGAGCGGAGTCAATGGCCCGAGTGGGCCAGACACAATGGATAAAAACGCAGATCGCCGTGATGCACGGTCGCGCGCTCAACGGCTCAAGAAATTGCTTGAATCGCTCGACGTTGAGGGTTCGATGGCAGACGAAATAGTCGCCGATCTGCAATCATTGCTGCCCCCGCAGCACAGGATGTCGAGCGACGAGGATGTGGCAGAACGGCTGAATTCGTTGCTGATGCGCGATAGCAAAAGCCCGCTTGGCACCGCCCTTAGCCATAGCGGCGCGAAGCTCGACGTTGCCTCTGAAAGCACAGTACGATCGCAAGATCGCCTGAATGATATTTTGGCCGAGGGCGATGAGCGACTACTTCAGGCTTACGTGGCCAATGAGCGGCTACGAGGAGTGCTCGCCACGCAAGTTGGTGAGCATGAAGCCATGCGGAAGGCGCTAATAGCCGAGCTGGCGCGACGTTATACCATGCTTGAACAGTGGCGTTATAAGCTGCCCAAGTATCTTATGCCGGTGATTGCCGTGCTGCTGAAAGCTAAGGTAAAACGTGACGACCTTCGGCTCGGGAATACGCTCCTGGGCGATATTATCGACCTGGTTGCGGCGCGTTCGAATAATGCCGAAATCAGCCGCGCCAGTCTGTTGGAGGCGGCCGGTTTTGCGGAAGATCAGTTCGACGGCTTAATCGATGATAGGGTCGAAAACGAGGAAGACAGCCCTACGGATGACGTTGCGCGGGAGCCATTCGAGGCCGCTGAAAGCAGGTTAAAACGGCTCCATGAAAACCTCCGAGCAGAGTGGCATCGCTCCAAAGATGAACATACCGAAGCCAAGCTAAAGCCATATAGTTGGTTGTTTCAGGCAGGCGCTGGACTTGATGCATTCGGACGCCCAGTGTTCAGGGACGCCGAGGATTTTGAGGCCGCGGTGCGCTATCTAGTGGAATGCAACAGAGCCGCGTTCGGCGTCTGACGTCCTCCGGGCAAGCTAGCTGCGGTTGCCATCGTACCGCGGAAAAGCAGCCTTCAACCGCTCGATCGTGTGGCGCCAGCGAGCACGCTTGGGGGCGCACACCGTGTTCTGATTTCCGAACAGACCGACTTCGTCAACCGCTTGAGATAGAGGCACGGTTTCAAGCCATTCGACCGGCACGAAATACTCGGCCCGCTCGGTTTCATCGGCGTATTGGCGATGGTACTGATGCTGTGTCAGGACTTCAAGAACGGGGCGTTCGACACCGTCCAGACCGGGCAAGAGGAAGTCCTTCGCATGGACGGCATCTCCCGTAACGCGCCCTACCCCAACGTATCCTTGCTTGGGCACCCTGACCCAGATACGGTCGCCCTCGCTCAGCAGATTCAGCGTCCCAGAATACCAGCTCCCGCCCCCGGCAGACACGAAACCATACTCGCGCGCGTCGTCCCAGGAGCGGTTTTCGCTCTCACCGAAGTTGACGTAGTACTCGCCGTTCCAAGGCTCGCGGTCGGTGGCCCGGCTGGACGTCGAGCCGGAACTTGCCGCGGCCTGAGTCTCGATGGGATCGAGGAGCCAGGACCGGCTGAGCAGCTGTCCTGCATCGGTTTCGAAGACCTGAAAGCACAGCACGTTGATCGCTATGCCGCGCTTGTTGAGGTAGTCGACGATGCGTTCCGACCCCGGATCGAGCTGTGCTGCGACGATCACGATCTGATGGCTTTCGTTCAGGGCGTCTTCGTCCAGCACCTCGCCGAAGCGGTCGCGGAAAGCTTGCGAAAGATTGCCGCCGCCGGAGAAGGTCGAATAGATCCGGCTGATCTCGTCCGCGTCGAGATTTTCGGCCCAGCTGGCGTAGTCGATTGCCTGCGCGACCACCTCGCGCGGGGTGCGGCTGCGCTTGAGTTCGATCAGGACGAGCGACGCATCAGGCGCAATGGCGAGCAGGTCGATGCGTCCACCGAAACCGGTATTCGCTTGGCGCCCGATCAGCATCCACTGGTCGGAAAGGATTGCCGGTTCGGCGACGATCATGTCCTCCAGCAGCGCCTCGCTGGGCAGCACGGCCTCGCGCAATGCGGTGGGCTTGCTGTCGACATTCCAGATGCTGTGACGGATCGGCATGGTCAGAAATTCCGATGCAATAATGGCGGACGGATCATGCTTGGGGTTCCTCGCGACCGTCACGATAATCGCCCACAACCCAGATTACGCTTTGGATATCGATCATGTCGCGCGGTTCTAGATCCGCAAAATTGTGTCGAATCTGGCTCGCCAGATCGACCAACGATTCATAGACATCCAGCCTCAACTCGGCGTCATACTGGTGTTCCAGCGGGTGCTGCACTCGCGAGGCGAAGTCCTTCGTAACCTCCGGTTTCAGAAAGATATGATCCTCGGGTCGCCATAAGAACGGCAGGTAGGTCACCACGGTCCACTTGGCGTCGTCGTGGGGTCGAAGCAGACGCTCCATTGCGGGAAGCGCCGTCTTCATCTCGCCGAGCGCGAACCGTGCCGCGGCGCGCACGAATGCGTCGGCATCCGATCCTCGCAGCAGGGCTTGAAGCCGGGTCTTCTCCACCGGATAGAGCAAGTTCGTGCGACGAAAGGCGGCAAGCACAGCTTCGCCATGGCCCGACCCTGTGGCCGCCTCCTCGACAGGTGTGGTTTCCTCAAGCCGGGCTTTGGCCGTCAGCTTATAGTCGCGCTCGTCAGCCAGATAGGCGGGAGAATGAAAGCCGCCAGCGAACCAGTGAAGGAAGCGCTCGCGCGCGCCTGCCCAGCCGAACCATTCCGGTCCGGACCGTGCTAGCTGTGCCTGCAATTTAGCCCAGACCGCATCCGCATCGTCGCCCCGCGTCTGAAAAATGGTGTTGCCGCCTTCGTTGATGACACCGGCAAATTCCTTACCGGTCGCCACCAGGCGCAGCTTGGCTTTACCGGCCGTCCCCTCGCGAATGGTCTTCATTCGATCCCCTATGCCTCCGCCTGTTTACGCCGCCCGCGCCTCGGCTTGGGAATAGCGGCACGCTGCGCGCGGATGCGGTCGAGCAGGACGCTGGCGGGTTCGTCATTGGGGTCCTGCGGCATCAGTTCGCCGCGGAACGCGCGGCCAAGGATCGCCGCCTCCAGCCGGTCGATCAATCCGCGGGCGCGGGCGGCTTCGGCCTCCATGCGGTCGGCGTGGACGAAGACGGCCTCCAGCACTTCAACCCGCTCAGCCCGAACCGCAGCGTCAGGATAGGGTATTGAAATGCTCCGCAACGCCGACTGGCTGATGTTTCGCATCGACAGCTGATTTCCGGTAGCCTTCTGTTCGATTGCTTCACGACCGAGCGGTGATCGCAGAAACCACATGACCCACCGCTTGTCGGCGTCAGACATTACCAGCCGAAGAATTTTGTCGCTCAGGTATAGGTTTGTCGGTGGTTCCTCGACAATCACTACCGATCCAACGAGCTCCAAGGTATTCGCTCGGGAAATGAGCAGATCTCCCTCACGGATCAGCGCTTTCGCGGGCGGCGCGTAATCGCTTGGCAGCGTTTTTGACTGCGATGGGTCGAAGCGGCCCCAAGTCACAGCGCTGACTTTTACGACACCGTTTTCGTCCAACTGCGGGGGGCGCTCTTCGCATCGAAGGTTCTTGCCAGCTTCGATGTGCGTAAGAATGTCAGAGAGCGGCACCGCTGTCGTCCAACCTGCGAAGCACTCCAACAACGCCGCTGCACGAAGGTGACGCGCCAGCACCGGCACCCGATCCAGTTCCGCCCGCGCGCGGGCGAGGCGGGCGGTTAGCGCGTCCAGCTTCGCGACGATACGGCGCTGTTCGGCTGCTGGAGGCAGATCAATGTTGAACGCCTTGACTGCGGGGAAATAGATTGTCGTGTGCGTCGACCCCTCGCCGAACCGGCGTATGTCGTCGCCTTCGGCCAATAGCGCATTGAGTAGATAGTCCGGGTCAATCGCTTCGGAACAGCTCCAGGTAACGAAGTCTTGGCTGGTCGTCATCGGTCGGCCCATCTTCACGACATAGCCCACCGAAGCCGTGCGCGAGAGGCATATGGTGTCTTTCGGCAGCATCCGTGCGGCGGAGTTCTCAACACCGAGCGGCGTGATGTGCTGTGCCGTATCGTTGATTACCTTGCCGTGGTGAGCACCCGCATCGCGGATTCCAATCCAGCCTATGTCGCCGTCCCAATATTCTGGGTGGTGTCGGCTTGGGGTATGCCCGGTGCCAAGGTCCGCTACGTCGGTAAGCACCGCGCGCGTCCAACCTTTCGGCAATGTGTGGCCGGGATCGTTTACTGATATTGCGGCCCGGCCTCGGATGATGCGGTCCGTCGCTGCGCGACCACTCATTTATTCCGCCGCCTCCGCCAGTTCCGGCGCATCCACCTCGCCACCCAGATCCGCGACCAGCGCGCCGATTTCCTCCAGCGCCAGCTTCAGATGGCCCTCGATCGCGGCGGCGATGTCTTCGGGGGTCTCCAGCCCGTCCTCGGACCCGTCGCTGGTGTCCTTCAGCCAGTGGATGTCCAGATTGTCGCCGCGCGCGGCGATTTCCTCGCGGGTGAAGCGGCGGAAACGGCCTTGCTCGCCGGTATCCTCGCGCTCGGCACGGCCCAGCGGATCGCCGCCGAACGCGGCAACGAAATCGTCGAAGTCGGACGGTTTGAGCGGGTTGGTCTTGCCATAGGCGGGCGCGCCCGATCGCATGTCATAGATCCACACGGCCTCGGTCGCGTCCTTCGTCGGCGCTTCCTGATCGGCGCGGGAGAAGAACAGCACGTTGGTCTTCACGCCCTGAGCATAGAAGATGCCCGTC
>MDSZ01066599.1_pt1 | contig 13574 bp, 9 predicted proteins | sample 811201 | NCBI WGS metagenome assembly MDSZ01 (sample SAMN05326647, study PRJNA326480) | marine metagenome | isolation source: seawater | place: Indian Ocean: North | collected 2010
CTGGGTGGCAGCCGCCTCCTCACGCGCCGCCTCCTTGTGCGCCTCGGGCGGCGCCGGCTTCCCGGTGGGGGGCGGCTCACCCGGTCGCGCCACGCCGGCGGGTACCGACGATCCGCACCCCATGATGTGCGTCTCGCGGTCGCTTGAAGCTCCTGTCGGTTTGGAAGCTTGCCAACAGAGCCCACCGAGAGCCGCGCTCTCCTACTGTAGGAATTCGTACGAGCTCTCAGGAATTCCAGCGGCCTCGTCGCTGTGCTCACCTCTTCGATTTTCTCCCACTGCGAGGCTGGTCACTCTGCCAGCATGGCAGACTGGGAGGAAATGTCCTCCGGGTGCGGGTACCTGATCGGTCCCGACGTTGCAACGCCGCTTTACGCTGTCTCGTCGGCCGGCGCTGCCCCATTCTCGCTGGACGATCAGCCCAGGGCCGCGCAGGGGCTGCTCAGCCCTGGTTTGCGTGTGGTCGGCTTCTACTGTGCGTGTGAGGGAGGTGCGGGCCTCGCCAGCTTCCTCCAGCTCCACGCAGCGGCGCTGCGTGCGGTGGAGGGTCTCCCAGTGCCGGTGCTCGCGGCCGCTGCCACGAGCACTGGCGTTGAGTGGTTCACGTCGGTGCTGGCAACCGATCCACCCGCCCTCACACCCCTCACGCTCGGCACACGCGCTGCCATCCGCGGGGCGTTTGACGACGCCTTCGTCGCGCTGCGCGCTCGCATGACGCTTGCCGTGGCTGCGCACGCGCCGCCGGGCGGCGCCGGGTGGGCGTCGGCGATGAGCGCGTCGCTGCACGCGTCGCTGCAGGAGATGAAGGGGGCGGGCCTGTGCGCCGCCTTCCCCGGGGCGCCGCACGTTGGCATCCTCGGCGGCGACACGTGGCCGAGCATTCCTTGCGGCGCGCTCCTCGACAAGCCCGCCGGGAGCGGCGGTGCAGCGGCGGGCCTCACCGCAGGCGGTGCTGACGACGACGGCGACGACGACGACGACGGCGGCGGCGGCGACGACGACGACGATCCGAACGCGCCGGTCCGAGGAGGCAAGAAGAAGGGCGGCGGGGGCGCAAAGGGCAAGAAGGGGAAAAAAGGCAGGGTGCGCGGCGGCCGCGGCGGTGGGGCGGTTGGCGCCACCGCCATCGGCGAGGGAGCGGCGGCCGGCGCCGCGGCGGGTCCGGTGCGCGGCGTCGTCGACGTACGCCTCTTGCAGGCGCTCTCGCCAGCGGGTGCACCTCGGACGTGCGCAGCGGCGCCGGTGCTCAACCTCGCGCCGGTGTCTTCAGCACGTGCGGCCGTCGAGCTCCATGCCGACGTCGTGTACTACGCTGAGAGGGGGATGCTCCTGGCCGAGGCCGTCGAGGACGTCACCGTGGTCGTGTTCGACCAGCTGGCCACCCTGATGCGCGAGCTCGGCGCGGCGGCTGCCGGCGGCGAGGACTGCTCGGCGCTGACGGCCGCCGGGTTTTGCTTCGAGCCGGCGGTGGCGGGCTCGCATCTGCCGCTGCTCATCTGCCCGGCATATGTGCTTCGGGCGGCGGACAGCGCGCGTGAGGAGTCGATGGCGCAGAAGCGCCAGATGCTCCACGCCCGCCTCGGCCTCCCGGCCGACCGGCCGCTCCTGCGCTCTTCGAATGCGTATGGCAGCGCGAGCAGCGGCGGTGGAATTTCCGGCCTGCTGCGCGATGCGCACGAGGGACTGCCGCCGTCGGGCGTAAAGGGCGGCAAGGTGAGCCTGGTGCAGGGCTCTTACGAGTACTACCACTACATGCAGCCGACGGGCACCAACGCGACGGGGAGATACGACGACGAGGGCTGGGGGTGCGCGTACCGCTCGCTGATGTCGATTCTCTCGTGGTATCGACTGCAGCAGTACACGGCATTCGGCAACCCGACGCACTACGAGATCCAGCAGCGCCTCGTGGACCACTGTGCCGCCGACGCCACCTACGGGCGCGGCGGACTGCTCGGTAGGAAGCAGTGGATCGGCTCTGTCGAGGTCGGCGAGTTCTTGATGTCGGCGATCGGGGCGACGTGCAAGAGCGAGTACTGCCGGACGGGCGACGAGGTGCTCGCCAAGGGTCGGAAGCTGCAGCACCATTTCGAGACGCAGGGGACGCCGGTGATGATCGGTGGCGGCGAGCTTGCCTTCACGCTGCTCGGCGTCCACTTCAACGACCAGACGGGCGACCTCCGCTTTCTGATCATGGACCCGCACTACACCGGCCCTGACGACGTCAGCCAGATCCACTCGGGCAAATGGATTGGTTGGAAGAAAGCCGACTCGCTCACCCACCTCAGCACGAAGCTCTTCGACGCCAAGAACTCGTACCACTTCTGCCTGCCTCAGCGGCTCGCCGAGGTCTGATGCGTAGTGTACTCGAGGCTGCGATCGCCCTACAGCTCCTAGTCAGCTGGTACGCTGTATGTGCCGTGCACCTCCCTACAAGCTGTACTCGAAGAACAAAAAGCTTGTTTGAGCTTGATGAGCTTTTAACTTTCCGACAGATCATCTCCCGCCCGATCGGGCTGTGACGATACTGAACGTCACGGGAGTACCTGGGTAGGAGCTCCTACGGTAGGAATTCTAGCCTGGCGTAGGTTCGCAGCACATTCCTCCCTTCTCCGTCCTCCGGCGACATGCTTCGTGGATTCCTCGTGATTACGGGAGCGCTTGCGGTCGCTGACGGCATTCTACGCCGCACGCTCTCACCGATCCCGCCCGGCACGCTCTCACCGATCCCACCGTCGCGACGCCGAAGCCTGCGCGTGCCACGGATGGACGAGGACAGTGACTCGCTGCTCTCGACGCTTCCGGGACCCGTGAGCTCGTCCGCGATGGACGAGGCGACGGCGGAGGACCTTCTCACGCTCCCCGGGCTGGGCAGCGCGGCGGGACAGCCGCGCGGCGACATTCCAGCACGGCGGCTGGCCGGCAGTGGCGGGCCGACAGTGTGGTCTGAGTTCGGGGAGCTCGCTGCCGAAACGGGCGCGGTCAACCTGGGTCAGGGCTTCCCGGACTGGGCCCCGCCGGACTTTGTAGTGGCCGAGGGCGTGCGCGCACTGCGCGAGGGCTACCACCAATACACGCGGCCGGCTGGCCACCCGCCGCTGGCCGAGGTGCTGGCGAAGCGGTACTCGACCCACCTGCGCCGCCGTGTGGACGCGACGAGCGAGGTGGCGGTGACGGTTGGCGCCTCTCAGGCGCTGTACCTCACTCTTCAGGCGCTGGTCAACCCGGGCGACGAGGTCGTCCTCCTCGAACCCGCCTTCGACCTGTATTACGGCCAGGTGCGGCTGGCCGGCGGCGTCGCCGTCGGCGTGCCGCTCTCGATCGACGAGGGGGAATGGCGGCTCGACATCGACGCCCTCGCGCGGGTGCTGACGCCGCGCTCGAAGGTTCTCGTGCTCAACTCACCGCACAACCCGACAGGAAAAGCATTCACGCTCGAGGAGATGCGCGCGATCGCCGACCTCGTCCGCCGCACGCCGCAGCTCCTCGTGATTTCTGACGAGGTCTACAAGTACACAGTCTATGACGGCGTGCACGAGCACTTTGCCGCGGTACGCCACCTGCCGTGCCCCTGCCCGCACGGCGTGCACTTCCTTCGCACCGAGCCGCCTCCCGAGCGCCGCGACTCAGCTGCCGGAGATGTTCGACCGCACGGTGACGCTCTCATCGGCAGGGAAGACGTTCTCGGTGACAGGGTGGCAGGCGGGGTGGTGCATCGGGCCGTCGCGGCTCGTGCGCCACATTCAGCTGCTGCTCCCCTTTGTGCAGTTCTGCGTGGCGACGCCCGTGCAGCAGGCGTGCTTCCCGCGTGTGCCCGACCGCCCGTGGTCCCTGGATCACACCCTCGACTGTGCCAGGCTCTCTCGCGTGTCCTCGCCGCCGCCGACGAGCCGTACGAGGGCCATGCGTGCTACTACGACCACTTGTGCGAGCTCTATCGCCACAAGCGCGAGATCCTCGCGACGGGCCTTCGGCGCTGCGGGATGCAACCGCTGCGCGGCAACGGCGGCTTCTTTTTGATGGCAGAGACGTCGCGGCTGACGGTGCCGGAAGAGTACCTGCGGCAGACGACGGCAGCGGCGCCCGAGATGACGCGTGACTGGTGCGCGCTCCCACGCCACAGGCCGGCTCGCTTCGGTCCTTTCAGACGCCGCCGCCGTCACCCCTCCCCTTCTCCTCGGCAGGGCGTTGTGCCGATGGCTCGCGTGCGAGGCGGGCGTGATCGCGATTCCATGCGCACCGTTCTTCTCGTCTGCGCACAAGCATCGTGCCGCGAACCTCGTGCGCTTCGCCTTCTGCAAGAGCGACGAAACGCTCATTGAAGCTTGCGATCGCCTCGCCGCTCTCGCGCCTGCCGATAACTAGGCTTTTTGTGTGTAACAAGGCGCTGGGAATTGCTATTCTGCAGCTTGAGCCAGCCTAGCGTCGCAGCGCGGTACTGCAAACCACGCGTGCTGAGATTACCGCGGACGAGGACGGCGAGCCGGGGCGCACGCCGCCCAAAGAGGCGCCACGCCGCGCCGACAAAGCCGCTGTACGAGAGCGCGCGCAGCGCCGCAGCCTCGGTGGCGGTGCCCGGGCAGTCTACCGCCGCTGCTACCTCGGTGGCGGCCGCTGCCGTCGCCTCCGCGAGGAGAGCCTCGGCGTGCTTGGCGGGCTGCCACCACGGCGCGCCGTCGATCTCGCGGAGGCGAGCGGCGCGGTGCGCCTCAAAGGCGCTGCGCCCGAGAAGCTCGGAGCAGCTGCTCGACGAGCGCAGCGCGTTGCCCAGCCACTCTTCAAGACGTGCGAGCAGGTCTCGCGCCGCCACTTCTACGGACGCGAGTGCGATCACCGCCACCGGTGCTCCGGCGCACTGTGCCCAGCCGTGCGCCGCGCGAGCCGCGCGCTGGACCGTGACGAACTCGTCGCGAAGCGCAGTCGTGAGCATCCGTAGTGCCAGGCGCGATACTACAACATCCGCGACCTCCGCCACCGCAGTTGACGCGTGCGGCAGTGCAAGAAGCACGGCGTCGCCGACCGCGGTGTGGCGGCGCACGGGGATTGCGAGCGCTGCTGCCGCTGCGCGTGGTGGCGGCTCGGGCAGCCGCAGAGGCCTGCGGCGAGGCAGCCGCGCGCGCGGTGGCCTTAACGCTCCCGACGCATCGCCACGTTCGCAGCCAAACGCGGCGAAGAAAGGGCCGAGCGCGTGCGCCGCGAGCGCCGTACGGTTGAGGCCGCCGTGGCCGATGAGCAGCACCACGCCGCGCAGCTCAATGCGACCAGCGGCGGCACGACGAAGCAGCGCGCGCAGAGTGGCGGGCGGCACGGCGTCGAGGGCAGCGAGACGCGCGCGCGCGCTTGTGAAGTATGGCGCGAGGAATGCCGACTTGAGCACCTCGCCACCGACCGCCAACGCTGAGGCATTCGTCGCCGCCACTTGCGCCACCAGAGCATCGCGCAGCGCCACCGCAGCAAGCACCCACGCGCGCTCGTCTGCCGAACCCTCCTCATTCATAGCGCGGTGCAACGTGGCGAGGACGAGGCGCAGCACATTTGGCAATGCGGCAGGACGGCCGCGCAGCGAAATCGCGAGGCCAACGTCATCCCGCTGTACATCGACGCTCAGGAGCGCTGCCGCGGCCTCGTCCTGCAGCCGCGATATCGCAGGGCGCAGCCGCCACAGGAGCAGCTCGAGCGCGGTCGCGCCCGCCGACGTCGCCACTGCGTCGGGCATTGCCAGCTCAACCTGCCACGTCGCTGATGCCGGACCACCACCCGCCTCAGTGCCGCGGCCAGGCGGCTCGACCAGCTGCCGAAGAAACAGGGCGCACCTCTCGTTTGCGAGCACTTCGAGCACGCCACCGTCGACTGCCATCAGCCGCCCTGGCGCGTGCTCGCCGACGCCGGATTCGCACGCGACTGCCTCGGCGACGTCAACCAGAAGCCGATTGGGAGCTGGCAACACTCGTGGTGCCGGACCATCATCGCCGCCGCCACCTTTCCCACTATCGACGGCATCGATGGGCGCGACGACCACGCGATAGCGCGCCTGCAGCGCAGCCAACCGCGCCCACGATGTTTGGCCGCGATCAGCCCTCTCGCCGACTGCGTGTGCCGCACCGATTCGAGGGGTCGCGACCAGTGGTTGAGCGAGGGGCGTGTCGCCGCCGCCGCCCGCCAGAGGTGGCTGCTCGAGCGCTATCGATGCTCGGTCGTCTGACAGCTGCTTGAGCAGCTGCTCCGCTGCTGCGATCACCGCCTCGACGTCCGCCGCGGAGTCTTCGCCGCCGCCGTCGGGCGCGCGTCCGGTCTGCAGCCACTCGTCCAGCAGGGCGTACGCAAGCTCCGCCGCCTGCCCGCTGCCGCCTCGACGGATCGAGGAGCGCCGCAGTGCCGAAAGGGCGAGCTGTTCGTGGGCGAGCCGCTCTGGCAGGGGTGCGGCTGCGCGGCGAAGCCGTCGAAGCCAGCGCAAGACCGCGCGCAGAGCTTGCGCCGGCGCGGAGGCGCCCACCGTCGAGAGCGTGCACTCGAGCTCTACCATGGCAGCCCACGAACTCGACCCAACCGGCACAATCGGACGCGCCACCAGCGCAGGCGAGCCGTCGAGCCAGCGCCGTGCCGAGGCAAGCAGGCCACCTCGGCCGCCGCGGCCGACAGCATGTGCAACGAGTTGCAGCGCATCGCGGCGCGTCGCGGCGCTCGCTTCCAGCGAGATTTGCCAGCATATGATCAGGCGAGCCGACTGGCCACGCCGCGCAAACGACGGGTGCAGCTGCAACCAAAAGCGGGGCCCCGAGGCAGGCATCAGGGCGGGTGGCGGCAGGGCCGGCGGCGGCGGCGTGGGCGCCGGCGGCGTGGGCGGCGGCGCGGTGCAGTTCGGCGGCCCAAACGCCCACGCGACGAGCTCGCGCAGCTCCCGCAGCGGCGGGGCGCCGGTGACAACCAGCCGCGCTCGCAGCTGCGGCGCGCAGCGGGCCGGCAACAATGGCAGCGCTGACGCGCGCAGCTGCAACAGCGCGTCCTTGGGCCGGCCGCCGTCCAGCTCGGCCATGACTAAGACGGGTGCGCCGAGCGACGCAGCCGCTGCCGCGCAGCCACCCTCGGCCTCGGGCGCGCCGCCGCGAGGGCACGACGCGCGCCAGTGCTCGATGCTCGCCAGGCGCAACCACACGAAGTCGCGCGGCCTTGGGCTTGCCGCCGGACAAGAGAGCTCACGGCTCCGACGAAGGACGAGCTCGCGCAGGGCGGACGTCGACGGATCTGCCGACCAGTGAAGCGGCGCGTCCTCCTCGGCCCATTCGCAGCCGACCTCCGCATCCCACGAGCTGGACGAGTGCAAGGACGCGACCAAGGCGGACACGTCCGTGAGCGCCGGGTCGTCCGAGTCGGGCAGCAGCGGGCGCCACGGGCTGGCGGAGTGGGCGATCGCGAGCGAGATGCCACGGGCGGCGGGGTCGCTCACGAGCAGGGCGGCGCCCGAGCCCGTCTCCACCGTCACGGAGGGCAGGGGTGGGAAGGCCGGCATGACTGATCCGTGGCAGTAGGAACTAGGAATCCTACCATGCTACTTTACAGTAGGACTTCCTGTGCGGAGAGACTACAAAAACTCAGTTCCCGCGCCAGTCCACGCACGGAAAACCAGCGGCGAAGCACTGCTATTGACATGGCGACGACCCTCTCCAACGGGGCGATCCGTGGGATCTTCACTGACGCGAAGCCCGCGCGGCCGGTCGTGCAGCTGATCAACGCGAAGGCCGTCTTGCAGGCCGACGGCAGCGCGCCGAAAAAGGTGAAGGCGGAGATCTCGGACGGCGAAGAGTTTGGCGTCGCAGTGCTCACGTCGACCGTCGCGGAGAATCTGGCCGCCGGCAAAATCGGGGTGAACGACGCAGTGTGCCTCAAGAACTACATGGTGAACCAGCTGGGCAAGACGAAGATCTGCATCGTCCTCGACTGCGAACGCACGGCCGAGCTGGGCGAGAAGGTTGGCGAGCCTGTGAGCTGGGAGGCGGCAGCGGCGCCGCCTCCGGCCGCGCCGGCGGCGACGGTGGCGGCCGCGGCGGCCCAGTCGTCGACGACGCCTGGCAAACCCGGGGGCGCCAGCGCTGCGACGCCGGTGACGAGCGGCGCGAGCCGCCACGTGCCGGCGACGGCGGGCGCGGGCGCGCACGGGGTGCCGCCGATGGGCGGCACGCCGCAGGTGCTCGGCCGGCCGGTGCCGATCGAGGCGCTCAACCCGTACAACTCGAAGTGGACGATCAAAGCGACCGTGATCTCGAAGGGCGAGGTGCGCCGGATCAACACTCGCGCCGGCGAGATGCCAGTGTTCGATTTCGCAATCGCAGACGACTCGGCTGAGATCCGCGTGACGTGCTGGCGCGAGACCGCCGAGAAGTTCGCGCCGATGATCGAGATCGGGAAGGTGTACCTGATCTCACGCGGCCAAGTGAAGCCGGCGAACAAGAAGTTCTCCACGCTCAACAATGACTACGAGCTCACGCTCGGCAACGAATCGGCGCTGCAGCTCTGCGCCGACGAGGTGACGAAGATCAAGCGGCACTACAACTTCGTCTCGATCGCCGACGTCGGCGAGAAGGCAGCGCAGGCCGTCGTCGACGTCATCGGCGTGGTCACATCGGTGGGTCCGGCAGCGCGCATCCTCGCCAAGTCGGGCAACGAGCTCACGAAACGTGTCCTCGTCATCGCCGACGATTCGGGCGCCTCGATCGAGCTCACCATCTGGGGCGACAATGCCGAGAAGTTCCCGGACGACTCTGCGAATGCCGTCATCGCGTTCAAGGGGCTTCGCGTCACAGAGTGGAACCAGAAGTCGCTCGGAACCTCGCTCAGCTCCACGTGCGCGCGCCACGCCCCTGCCACACCCACCCTCGGGAATTCACGCGGCTCGCCGTTTCCGCCACAGCTACGAGGTCGCGCCCGAGCACGACGCGACGGCGCGGCTGCAGGCGTGGTTCGCTGCTGGCGGCAGCGAGGGGTCGCAGAGCCTCTCGGTTGCCGGCGGGATGGGCGCCGGGGCCCACGGGCCCACCGAGCCGCTGACCTTCTCTGAGGTCAACGAGCGCGAACTCTCCGACTTTCCGGAGAAGGGGACGTACTTCATGAACAACGCATACCTCACGCGCGTCGGCGGGGTCAAGCAGGATGCGCCGCTATGGTTCGCTGCGTGTGGCGGCGGGAAGTGCGGCAAGAAGGCGATCGGAGACGAGAGCTCGGGCTACAACTGTGAGTCGTGCGGCTGGAGCGGCACCGAGCCGACGTGGCGCTTCATCCTCAACCTGACGCTCGCCGATGGCACAGGCCAGGTGTACGCGACTGCCTTCAACGACATGGGTGCGGCACTGCTCGGCAAGCAGGCGAGCGCCGTGCTCACACTCTCTGACCCCCCTCCCGCCTCTCCCCCTCTCCCTCTCCTCCCCCCACCTTCCCCGCGCGCGAACCTCACGGCGCTCCGCTCTGCAGGCGGGCGACCTCAAGAAGCTGAAGGAGCAGAGCCCACAGGAGTTTGACGCCGTGATGTCGGGCGTCGTGTGGCAGCGCCGGGCGCTCAAGCTCCGCGCAAAGGTTGACACGTATCAGGGCAACGCGCGGCTGAAGACTCACGTGAGACCCGAGCCGCACGCCCTAAACACGGGAGCGATCCACAGCCACCACGGGTCGCACCCGCGGCTGACCGCACAGGTGATCACTGCCTCGCCGATCGACTACAAATTGGAGGGCAAGCTGCTCCTCGGCGAGATTGCGAAGTACCAGCTGCCGCCGCCGACAATGCTGGCGCCGCCGATCAAGAGCGAGGGGTCCCCCGATGTCGGCGCGCCGGAGGATTTGGGGGCCAGCGGCGGCGACGTCGAGATGAAAGCCGAGTAAGCTGTCGTCCGCTCGGACCCACATCCTCCTGCAGGGTGAAGTGTAACACTTCGCGCCACCCCTCCCCCTCTACCCCACCCCGGATCCCACCTTTCCCTGTCCCGACCCCCGCCACCGCCGCTCGCGACTCGCGTCCGTTTCGGTGACGTCAGCACGCTGTGTGGCCGCCCCGTCGAAGACGGGTGTTGTCGCTGCTAACAAAAAAGACTATTACTGATGCGAGCGCTGAGTGTCTCCTGTAAATCCGCCAGACGCAACATCTCGCAACTCACAGTAGGAATTCGTTGCATGTACGTACCCAGTACCACAAAGTCAAACCTCAATATCCCTAGCTCACACCTCAAAAGCCTCACAGAGACACTGTTGGTTGCACCAACAGAGCCCACACAATTTCTGGAGATGCTGGGCGCGCCACCCGCTTTTGAGAGCCGCGCGCTTCGCATCAGCAATGGTGATATGGACGGCTCTCCAAAGGTGGGAAAGCGCAAGGGTGGTGGCCTAAGAAGCCTGAGCCACGACGAGCGGCAACGCTTTTTCACAGCTTCGTGTGTTTGTGCCTGGTTTCTGCTAAACATGACGATTGCCAACCTGAACAAATGGATCTTCCATCAGTACGCCTTCCACCAACCCGCACTCCTCACGTTTCTGCACATGGCGGCGTGCTGGGTGCTCGGGCGCGCTGCGATGGCCTTCTGCTTCAAGCCGACGCTGGCGGCACGCCACCCGTCGGCCCACGTGCGCCGGTCAATCCGGTCGCTGAGCGTCGTCTTCGTCGTGAGCGTTGCGTCGAGCAACGCCGCTCTCAAATACATCCACGTTTCCTTCTCGCAGAGCATCGGCGCAACGGCGCCCATGTGGACGGTGTTGCTCTCCGTCCTCATTACGGGCAAGGCGTACCCGCTCCGCGTGTATGGTGCGCTGCTCATGGTGTCGCTCGGGATGCTGCTGTGCACGACCGGCGAGGTCAACTTTCACCCCCTCGGCTTCGCGCTCGTATTGGTCGGCGTGGTGACGCGCGCGCTCAAGTCCATCGTGCAGGGGCTGCTGCTTTCCAGCGCAGACGAGCGACTCGACTCGATCTCACTGCTCTACCATATGTCGAAGCCTTCGATGGCCCTGCTCGCCGCGTGGGTGCTTCTCGTTGAGCGCGACGCGTTGTGGGAGCCGCGGCTGCGCTCGGCGCCCTTGTGGGCTTGCATCGGCGCCTCGGCGGCGGTGGCTTTCTTCCTCAACGTCGCGAACTTTCTCGTGACACAGCGTACGTCGGCGGTCACGCTGCAGGTTCTCGGTAACATCAAGGTGGTGATGCTCATCGTGATCTCAGTCGCGATCTTTCGAAACGAGGTGTCGAACCAAGCGGCACTCGGATCCGCTGTCAGCCTCTTCGGCGTGTTCTTGTACAACAGGGCGAAGGAGGCAACGAGAGCGCCGCAACAAGCGAGCAGTGGTAGTCCGGTGTGATCCATCGGACACTCGTTATTAGTTATGACTAGCGACGATGGTCTTCAGAACAGCGTGCAATGCGCCGTGGCGCTGCTCAGCGAGGTCGACGGAGCGGGTCTAAGTTCGGAAGTAAGCAAGTACCCGAAGGAAGTAGGTGCACGATCCACAGCCATCCACCCACACCCACCTACCGCGGCCGCTGCACACCACCCGCTGCTCACCCACCGCCTGCTCCTGGTCACGAGACAATGGAGCTCGGTGCTGACTCGAGGCGTTCAGAGCCGCTCCTTGGGCGCGACCGCCGCGTACCGCCGGAGAGCACCGTGTCCGCTGGCGGTAGCTGCACAGCTGATGCACTGCCCGTCGCCGCCCTGGCTGCGCTGCACGTATTCAGCGGTGCAATCGAGCGAGTCCTATTCGCAAGGCTCGCGGCGTCGATGCCACACTCCGTGCTGCTGATGCATACGCTACTCGCGGGCCTCTCAGCTCTCCTCTTCGGCGTGCTGAGGCTGGCGCGCAGCCAGAGCAGCCAGGCCCCCGTCAGCGAGGCGCTGCAGCGCGTGCGGCCGAGTGATGTGGTGCTCATGGCGCTGCTCGACACGATGCACTCGCTGCTCGCGCTCGATGGCGCCACGCAGCTGCCGGGGACGACGCAGACGTTGCTACTACAGGCGACGCTGCCAGCGACGGTTTTTCTCTCGGCGCTCGCGCTCCGCGCTCGTTACGGCTGGGCGCAGCTCGCGGGCGCGCTGCTCCTAGCGCTCGCGGTCGCAGCGCTGCTGCTGCCCGCGTCGGAAGCTGAGCAGCAGCAGCAGCAGGAGCAGCACCACCACCATCAGCCGGCTGTAGCGGCGCCACAGCACCTCCCTTTACGCGAAGTGTTGTTCGGCGAGCCGCGGCTGCCCGCCACGCGCTTGCCGATGCAGTCGCAGTGGCCACAGGCGCCGCCGCCGCAGTCGCCGCCGCCGCAGCAGCTTGGCGCAGCCGTGGGTGGTCCACTGGCATCGCGCCTCGCGTTCGCGGCGGGCGCGCTTTTCGCCGCCGCGTCCGCCGTGTTCAAGAAGCGGCAGCTCTCGCGAGCGCCGCTCGACATGCTGCTCCTCGCCGGCTGGTGCGCTGCCGCGCAGCTTGCTGGCGGCCTAGTTGTCGCGCCGCCGCTGCTCCTCGCGCTGCACGGCGTCACCGCGCGACAGACGCTGTACGATCTGCTACGCGCGCTTCGCTGCGTTACATCCGGCCTGTCCGCCCTGTCGTGCGACGAGATGCCCGAGGCGAGGCAGGCGCCCTTCCTGCTCATCTTCTTCCTGGTGTCGTCATGCTGGTCGGCGCTCTCGCTCCTCCTTCTCGCACGCGGCGGTGAGCGCTGCGGCGAGCGCCTCCTGTCGCTCGGCTCGGCACTTCTCCTCCCAGCGGCGCTATTCGCCTTCGTCCGGCCCGTCGCACTCCCGTACGCCTGGGAGGCACCTCCGGAGGCGCTGCCTGCGCGGGAGCAGCAGGCGGCGATCGCGATGATCGCCGCTCTCGCGCTCTACCAGGGTGGCTCGCTTTGGCGCGCCAGAACGAGCTAATGGGAGTTAAAGGCCTAGGTTTCTGATCTGCGCCGTCAGAGAGAGCGCCGACACGGCTGCGCTCCCAACCACGGTCGTGCCGCGCTGCTGCCGCGCATCCACCAGGTGTCCGACGGACTTGCCGATGGCGGCAAGCCTCGTCCGCAGCGCGGCCACCTCCTGTTCGAGCAGCAGGCGGCGATCGCGCTCGTCAACGATCGCTCGGCTGAGCCGGTACGCCTCGCCGTCATGCAACTCGCCCGATGCCCAGCCCTCAAAGGTCGCCAATTCCGACGACAGCGCACCGAGCTCCTCTGCGGCCGCAGCGCGTGCAACGTCCTCCGCAGCAAGCTCTTGCCGGAGTGCTTCAAGACGCTGACGCGACGCAGACGCGTGCCGATGAAGCAGCGCCGCCACCGCCGAAGGAGTGCCCTCAACCATCCAAATTTTGAAGCTCCTACTATAGTATCGTATGTAGCTGGCCTGCACAGTACAGTAGATGTATCTGATGCCAGGTAAGAGCTCTTTGCAGGAGTGACTCAGCTCTCGAGTCTCACCCACCAGGAGTCGAGGAGTTTGATGGGCGGGTCGTTCGCCGAGACGGACGAGGACGACGTGAGCACGCTGTCGGGCGAGCTCGCCGTCTTCATCGTCGTCGATGCGGCGCTCTTCGGCGCCGGTTACGCTGCCTCGTCGCTCTACGTGCTGCGGTCCTGCGGC
>MDSZ01109762.1_pt1 | contig 13573 bp, 14 predicted proteins | sample 811201 | NCBI WGS metagenome assembly MDSZ01 (sample SAMN05326647, study PRJNA326480) | marine metagenome | isolation source: seawater | place: Indian Ocean: North | collected 2010
ACAGCAGGGTGGATTCGAACCACCGACCCCTAGTTCCACAAACTAGTGCTCTAACCAACTGAGCTACTGCTGCATAACTCCTTTTTATATTAATTATTTCTAAATTTGTATTTTAAATATGTAATGATTTAGCTAAGCAATAGCCTAGCGTGCACTCTGTGAGAGTGTGAAATTGAATTGAAAGTGTATATTTTTTTAATCATTGTTAGTCTTTTAACAAAAACTTAAATATTTGCAAGCATGAATTTGGGGCAAAAAACTCTCTCAAGCTAATGCCCCATATTCGTTATTTTGGAAAATTTAGAATTAAGATGTCTTCTGCAATTTTACTGCGGCTGGACCTTTTTCCGTGCTTTCCACTTCAAACGTTAGTTCATCGCCTTCGTTTAAATACTTTAAACCAGCTTCTCTAACTGCTGAGCTGTGAACGAACACGTCTTTTTCTTTATCTTCTCTTTCAATGAAACCGTAACCTTTAGTGCCATTGAACCACTTAACTTTACCTTTTAGTGTACTCATTATTTACTTTTCCTTATTTGTTATTAACTATAGTTAGTAATTAAATTACCAACTGTGCCCCTTTAATATATTTGTTAAGAGAATGTCAAGAATTGATTCTAAAAAAAAAGATAAATAATTAACAAACTGACAAATTTACAACAGATTCTAATTTAATAGCACCACTAAAGCCGCAATTAGAACTAGTAAAACTCCTAAATAAATATGTTTGTTTGCAGTGATATGTCTGAGAATTTTAAGTGAAATAGGCTCTTTATAATCTAAACCCTTATCACTTAAAGAACCTGATTTGTTAAATCCTCTATCGCGACCAATTTTTAAGAATTTAGATTTTCGGTTTTCATATATTTCATCTCCAGAAAGTTTTTCAAAAAAATTAAGATTTTTTATTATTGAATATTTAACATCTTGAGCAATACTATCAGCATCCCTGTGAGCTCCTCCTAAGGGTTCGTCTATAATTTCATCAATAACACCTAATTTCAGCAAATCTTTTGCGGTTAGCTTCATCGCTTCTGAAGCCTCGAGTGATTTAGTTGGATCGCGCCAAAGAATAGAAGCACAACCCTCTGGGCTTATTACAGAGTAAATGGAATTTTCCAACATTAAAACTTTATTACTTGAAGCTAAAGCTATAGCACCTCCTGAACCACCTTCTCCGATTATAATTGATATGTTTGGAACTTTTAATTGCATACAACATTCTATTGAACTTGCTATTGCACCTGCTTGATTTCTTTGTTCAGCTCCTAGTCCGGGATAAGCACCTGGAGTATCAATAAAAGTTATTATAGGAATTTTAAATCGGTCCGCCAATTTCATAAGTCTTATACATTTTCTATAACCCTCTGGTTTCATCATTCCAAAATTGCTCTTTATCCTACTATTTAAATCTTCACCTTTCTCTTGACCAATAATCAATACAGATTTTTTTTCAATCACCCCAAACCCCGCAATTACTGACTCGTCATCTGAAAAAAGTCTATCGCCTGATAATTTTGTAAAATTTGAAAAAATTTTATTAATATAGTATTTGGCTCTTGGTCTATCTTCGTGTCGTGCAACTAGGGTTTTTTGCCAGCTATTGAGGTTATTATAAGTTTCTTTTAGTTTTTTGTTTATTTGATTTTGGGTTGTTCTAATTTTTTCTGTATCTACCTCTGAAATACCCTCGGAACCAAAGGGATTTTTTAAAGTATCAAGCTCTTCTTCTAAAGATTTTACTTCTTTTTCAAATTCTAAATAGTTTTTCATACACTTGTGACAATTTTTAACATAAAACTCTTTTTTATAAAATTCAATAAGGTTATTATAGCTTATGCAAATAACTTCAAAAAACGATTTAAAAATAAGTACAAAACTTTTTAATTTTATAAACGAAGAAGTTTTACCTGGTTTAAATATAAATAGTGACAAATTTTGGGCTGAATTTTCAACCGTAGTCCATGAACTGGAGTTAATTAATAAAAAATTATTAATTAAAAGGGAAGAAATACAAAAAAAAATAGATCAATGGCATCTCAACAAAAAAGGAAACAAAGTCAATAAAGACGAATACACAAGTTTTTTAAAGTCAATTAATTACATTGTTGAAGAAAAAGAAGAATTTAAAATAGAAACTTCAAATGTAGACGAGGAGATCTCCTCAATAGCAGGGCCACAACTAGTTGTGCCGATAGATAATGCTCGATATGCATTAAATGCTGCTAATGCTCGTTGGGGAAGTTTATACGATGCTTTGTACGGAACCGATGTTATACCAGATGATAGTGAAGTAAAAAATGCAGGTGGTATAAATCCAGTAAGAGCAAAAAAAGTTGTTGAATACTCAAAAAAGTTTCTAGATGAAATATTTCCTATTAATAATGGATCTTGGAAGAATGTAACAAGCCTAAGAATAAAAAATAATCATTTGGTTGCTACTATTGAAAAAAATGCATTTCATCTAAAAGATCAATCACAATTTAAAGGTTATAATGGAAACGAAGATAAACCAAAATCAGTTTTACTTAAAAATAATAATTTGCATTGTGACATTTTGATAAATGCAGAGAGTAACGTGGGCAAAGAGGATAAAGCTGGCATAAGTAATATAATCCTTGAGTCTGCTGTCTCAACTATTATTGACCATGAAGACTCTGTAGCTGCAGTCGATGATGAAGATAAAGTAAAAGGATATAGAAATTGGTTAGGCTTAATGAAAGGCACGCTTGAGACTTTAGTAGAAAAAAAAGGAAAGAAATTTACTAGAAAGCTTGAACAAGACAGGTTTTATAAAGATTGTAACGGTAAAGAATTTAATCTTCACGGTAGAGCTCTTTTACTTAATAGAAACGTAGGACATTTAATGACAAATCCTTCCATTGTACTCAAGAATGGTTCAGAAATTCCTGAGGGAATAATGGATGCTTTTTTTACCGTTCTGTGTGCGATGCATGATTTCAAAAACAAAAAAAATTCAAGAAAAGGTTCTGTTTACATAGTAAAACCAAAAATGCATGGACCAGAAGAGGTTGCTTTTACAAACTTAATTTTTACAAAAGTTGAGGAAACTTTAGGGTTAGCGAAAAATACTATTAAAGTTGGAATAATGGATGAAGAGAGAAGAACTACTGTTAATTTAAAGGAATGTATTAGGGAAGTTAAGAAAAGAATAGTTTTTATTAACACTGGTTTTTTAGATAGAACTGGTGATGAAATGCACACGTCTTTTGAGTCAGGACCAATGATCTTTAAAGGTGATATGAAAAAGTCAACTTGGTTGAATACTTATGAGGACTGGAATGTAGATATAGGTTTGTCTTGTGGATTTTCAGGTAAAGCTCAAATAGGAAAAGGAATGTGGGCGATGCCTGATAAAATGGCTGCGATGATTGAACAAAAAATTGTTCACCCTAATTCTGGAGCTAATTGTGCTTGGGTTCCTTCTCCCACAGCTGCTACCTTGCATTCAATTCACTACCACAAAGTTGATGTGTTCAAAAAACAATCTTTAATAAAAAATAAAAAAAGAGCCAAATTAGAAAACATACTTGAGATACCAATGGCCGATAGGCCAAATTGGCAACTAAATGAGATTAAAAAAGAACTTGAGAATAATGCACAAGGAATTTTGGGTTATGTCGTAAGATGGGTAAATAATGGTGTAGGTTGCTCAAAAGTACCAGATATTAATAATGTCGGACTTATGGAAGATAGAGCGACTTTACGAATATCATCTCAACATATTGCTAATTGGTTACACCACAAAATTTGCACTAAAGAACAAGTTTTGGAAGTGTTCAAAAAAATGGCTAAAATAGTTGATAAACAAAATGAAACGGATAAATCAAATTATGAAAAAATGTCTGAAAACTTTGATCAATCTATAGCTTTTAAAGCAGCTTGCGATCTTGTGTTTAAAGGAAGAGAACAACCATCAGGTTATACAGAGCCATTACTCCATCAAAGAAGATTAGAAAAAAAACTGCAAAAATAATCCTCTATATTTTTTTTGTTTCCTTTTGCCATCTGCAAGTATCACAAATGAAACTAGCAGATGGAATTTTATCACTATTAAAGCATTTTTCCAACTCAACTAGAGAGTCTTCGATATAACTAGTGTCTATTTCGTGAGTCAGAAGGTCAATCTTAAAATTTAACTTTGACTCAAAAAAATTTTGATCTGTTCTTCCAGCATTACACAATACCCAATATCCAGTTTTAAAAATTTTATACTTATTTAATTCTAAAAGGTAAGCATAAAAGTCTAGTTGCCTGAGATAAGATTTGTGATAAGACTTTTCTGAATTTACATAATCTAATTCCTTTTTATTTGATGTCGCTTTATAATCAACTACTACTACTTCGTTTGTATCTTTATTAAGCCACAGATCATCTACCGCACCAAAGATCTCAAATTTAGTTTTAATAGATTTTGCCCTAACACCCTTTCTATTGTTTCTAAAGTCTTTAAGTTTTTGTTCTTCTAATTTTAAAGGAACAAAATTTAAGTTGTTCTGTTTAAAAATTGGATGGGGTTCATTTTTTTTTCTATAAAAGTCAAACTCATTTTTTAAAAGACTATCTACCTTTGAATTGATAGGGTACCCAGGAAAGCTTATCGGCCTTATTCCTAATTTTCTTGAAATAAAAAAACATCTCTTGCATTTAATAAATTCATCCCAAGCAGTTCGACTTAAACTCTGCATTTATCCCTTTTCTGACACAGGAACTCTATGTTTAAAGGCAGAAAAAAGAGTTCCATCATCTAATTGCTCTATTTCACCGCCGACTGGTAGACCTTGGGCTAATTTTGTAATTTTAAGTTTATCATTCTTTATAGAATCCTCTATATAGTGTGCTGTAGTTTGTCCTTCGATTGTTGCGCTTGTTGCAATTATAACTTCTTTCAAACTATTCTTCTTAATCCTTTTAATTAACGACTCAATTAGCAAATTTTTTTGCTCATAGGATTCGTTTGAATTTAATGTTCCACCTAAAATATGATAATAACCTTTAAAAATATTTGCTGACTCTATAGCCCACATATCAGCCAAATTTTCTACAACACAGATCTTGTCAAATTTGCTTTCTCCTTCACAAATACACATTTTATCTGCAATTTTAAGGTTTCCACAATTCACACATCTAACAATACTTTTGTAAGCTTTGCTGAGCGAACTAGCTAATGGTTTCATGACAGTTTCTTTGTTATTTATCAATTTAAGAATAATTCTTTTTGCAGATTTTGGACCAAGACCTGGTAATTTAGAAATTCTTTTAATTAGCTCTTCAATTTCTGGAATTTCATTACTCATAAGTATTATAAAGGGAATTTTAGATTAAAGGGAAGGTTCACTCCTCCAGTTACTTTTAGTAATTCTTCTGATGATCTTTTTTTAAGTTTTTCTTTAGCATTGTTATAAGCGGCTTTAATTAAATCATTAACAATCTCATTTTTTTCTTTTTTTGCCTCATCACTAATTATAATTGATTTCATTTCATAATCTCCAGAAAGAATTACTTTAACCAAATTGCCGCCGGCCACACCTTCAACTTCAATCCTTTTAATTGCATTTTGTACTTCTTGCATTTTATTTTGCATTTCTTTTGCCTTAGAAAGCATATCTGAAAAATCAGTCATTTTCCTCTTTGATTTCTAAAAGTTTTGCATCAGGAAATGAAACTGAAACTTTTTTTGCTATCTCGGTTTTTTTTGCTTCTAGCAAGTCCTCTGCTTTTTTTTTCATTTTTCCTTCGTAAATAGTTTGACTCCCTTCATTTTTACTCAAAGAAATTATCCATCTTTCACCAGTCCACAGCAATAATTTTTCTGATAATTTCTTTATAAAATTTTTATTTAATTTATCGTTAAATCCGATTTCAATTTTTCCTTGATTGAAACTTACTAATTTAACGTTTCGTTCAAGATCGTATTTAAGCTCTGCTTCTTTTTCTTTTTTTGCAACATTTAAAAGATCTTCAAAGCTTTTGATTTGATTATTCTCTGGAATTTGATTTTTAACTTTTGGATCTTTTAATAAATTAGTTTTAAATTGTTCTGTGTTTTTTAATTGATCTTTTGTTGAGGTTAAAATTTTTTTTTCTTCTAATTTGTAATTATTTTTTATTTTATTTTGATCTTTTTCTATAGGATCACTTTCCTCAATTTTATCCGTTGTAATTTTTTTTAAGTGAATTAACTGAGTAATATACATCTCTAAAGCTAAATTTTCGTTAGATAAAATTTTTAAATCATCGATTGTTTTAATAGTAAGTTGCCAAAAAAGACCTATATCCTGAATATCAATTTTCTTTGAATACTCGTCTATTAATTTTAGTTCGGATTCTGAAATTGTTATATCTTTTTCTATTGGCCCAAGACTTATTCTTCTACTGAATAGATAAATTATTTCTAAAAAATCATTTAAAAAGTTCTTGGCGTCGAGTCCTGAGTCAATCATTTCTTTTAACATTTTTGTTGCTTTTTTTTGTTCTCCTGACAACACTTCTTTAAATAAAAAAATTAACTTATTTCTATCGGCTAAACCTAACATTTTTCTTACGTCATGATCTTGAATTTCTTTTCCTGTATTAATATTTTGTGAAATTAAAGCTCGATCTAAAAGAGAAATAGCATCTCTTACTGATCCCTCTGATGCCTGAGAAATAAGTCTTAGAGCGTCTAAAGAAATCTTCCCACTCTCTTTTTTTGAAACACTTTGTAGGTGGGACAACATCTTTTCTAAATTTACTCTTTTTAAATCAAATCTTTGAACTCTAGATAAAATCGTTACTGGTATTTTTCTAACTTCCGTTGTTGCTAAAATAAATTTAAGTCTTGAAGGAGGTTCTTCTAAAGTTTTTAAAAGTCCATTAAAAGCTTGTTTTGATAACATATGGACCTCATCGATAATAAAGATTTTGAACTTAGCGCTTGTTGGACTATATTTTGAATTTTCAATTAATTCTCTAACATCATCTATTCCAGTTTTAGAAGCGGCGTCCATTTCTAAAACATCAACATGATTGCTTTGCATAATTTCTTTGCAGGAGCTACAAGGTTTATCTGAAGAACAGTTTGTAGAGCTCTTATCACTTTTTTCACAATTTAAAGCTTTAGCTATTAATCTAGCTGTTGTTGTTTTTCCAACTCCTCTTATTCCAGTTAATAGATAGGCATTAGGTGTTTTTCCAAGCTTAATTGCTGTTGTAATAGTTTCTGCCATTACTTCTTGACCAATTAAATCTTTAAATTCTTGTGGTCTATATTTGAGAGCTAAAATTTTATTATTTATCATTACTTAAATTTATAGGAGGCAGGCAAACAACCTGAAAAATTTTCACTACGGCTGCTTCTTTTCAGACCTGACCGGGTTTATGAAACATCCACCTGATGCCAACCTCCAAATGATTATATCAAGTTAAATTTGATTGCTACAAGTCAATATTTTAATTATGTGGACTATTTTTCTCTATATTTTGAGGCTTCATATACCCCTAAAATATCTAAACTTTCAGTATGAAAACCCAATTCTTCCATAGCATTTTGTACGGATTTTTCTTCTAAGTGTCCTTCAAAATCTAAGTAGAAATTAGTTTGAGCAAATGTATTTTTTACAGAAAAGCTCTCAAGTTTAGTCATATTAATTTGATTAGTAGCAAATCCTCCTAGCGACTTGTAAAGAGCTGAGGGTTTGCTTTTAAGCCTAAATATACATGTCGTTATATATTTTTTTTCTTTTTTGTATTCAGGTTGTTTTACTTTTTTTCCCATTATAAGAAATCTTGTTACATTGCCTTTTTCGTCTTCAATATTTTCTTTTAGAATTTTTAATTTGTAAATCTGAGCTGACAATTTCGACGCTATGGCAGCAATGGACTTATCATTACTTACTGAAAGATCTTTAGCCGAGCCGGCTGTATCAGCTGAAATTATTGTTTTAAAATTATTTTTCATTATCATTTTTTGACATTGACCTATTGCTTGAGCATGACTTCTAACAAATTTAATATCACTCATTTCTGCCTCCTGCTTAGAAAGTAAGTTATGTTCCACTTTTTGAAAATGTTCGCCGTAAATCTGGAGTTTATATTTTGGTAATAAGTAATGAATATCTGCAACTCTTCCCGCTAAAGAGTTTTCTATTGGAATAACAATTTGATAATTAATATCGTCAAATGCTGTTTTAAAAGTTTCTTCAAAAGTTGAACAATTTTTTATTTCTGCATCTTTAAAAAGTGTTTCTGCAGCAATGTGTGAGTATGCTCCCTGCTCTCCTTGAAAAGCTATTTTAGTCTTATTCATTATTCTCCATAAGTTTTTTAATTTTTTCTAAATCCTTACCTGTATCAACACTTAAAGGACAGTCTTTTATAAATCCAACTTCAATTCTCATTTTGTTTTCTAAAGCCCTCATTTGCTCTAGTTGTCTTTCTATCTCTAATCTACTTCTTTTAAGTTCTACATACCTCATTAAAGCTTTGTTAGTAAAGGCATAAATGCCTACATGATGATAGGTTAAACCATCTAGGTTCTGATTTGAAACCCTAAAAAAATCAACTGCTTCTGAAAAATCTTTTTCTATTCCAGTTTTTGTTTTTACTTTTACAATGTTTGATTCTAAATAATCTAACTTTTCTAGATTTGAAGCTAATGTTGCTATATCACAGGTTTTCTTTTGAATATGGTGTATAAGACTTCTAATTGCATTAGGGTTTATATTAGGCATGTCCCCTTGAAGATTAATTATAAATTCAGGCCCTTTTTTTAATTCTTTTTCAAAAACTTCATAAACTCTATCAGTCCCAGTGGAATGGTCCTTTGATGTTAAAATAGCTCTACCGCCATTTTTTTCTATTAAGTTTACTATTTTTTCATCTGGCGAGGCCACATAAACAGAACCTTGTTCAGCTTTAACCGCAGAATTGTGAACGTGAAGTATCATCTCTGTGTTGTTTATTAATTTGAGAGGCTTGTTTGGAAGCCTTTTGGCTTCCAAGCGTGATGGTATTATTATAGCTACATTGTTCATAATTGTGCGGCTCAAAGACGCAAAAAAAATTATTTATTTTAAGTTTTTTTTTCTGCAGTCGTGTTATAAATCATTAACTAATTATCAAATTTATGAATGGTTTTGAATTAAATAAAATCCTCGCAGCAGTGCTAATGACGGTATTAATCGTATTTGGAGTAGGAAAATTCACTGATTTCTTATTTAGAATAGATGTTCCAAGTAAACCGGCATATGTAGTTGAGGCAGTAGACAATGCTACAAAAACAGCGTCAGTATCAGGAGATATGTCAATTCAAGAGTTGCTAGCAATGGGAGACATTGAACACGGAAAAAAAGTTTTTAAAAAATGTAGCGCTTGCCATATGATTGCAAGTGGTGGAAAAAATATGATTGGACCAAATTTATGGGGTATCATAGGAAGAGAAGCTGCATCCATTCAAGGTTATTCTTACTCAAAAGCATTAGTTGCTATGGGTGGTAAATGGGGATTTGAAGAAATGAACGGTTTTCTTATTAAGCCTTCAGCATATGTGAAAGGTACAAAAATGGCTTTTGCAGGATTAAGAAAAGAAAAAGATAGAGCTTCGGTAATTTTGTATATGAACTCACAAAGCGATAGTCCGCTTGCAAAACCCTAATTCATACACCATATTATAATACTTTTTTGAATATGAACTCTATTTAAAGCCTGAGTCCAAACAACGGACTGCTTTCCATCGATAACTTCGTTGGTAACTTCTTCTCCTCTTCCTACAGGTAAGCAGTGCATGAAGATAGCATCTGATTTTGCTTTGTTCATTAATTTTTTGTTAACCTGATATTTTTGTAATACTTTTTTTTTTGATTTCTTGTTTACTTTATCATTCATCGAAACCCATTTATCAGTCATTACACAGTCAGCATCTTTTGCTGCGTCTAATGGATTTTGTGAAATTGAAACATTTGCCTTATTTTTTTTTGCCCAATTAATTATATTTTTTTTTGGTGAATATTTTTTTGGACATCCTATCTTCAAATTAAAATTAAATTTGCCAGCTGCCTCAATAAGTGAATTTGACATATTATTTTGTCCATCGCCAAGCCAGGCAATAGTTTTTCCTTGAATATTTCCCTTAACTTCTTCAAACGTTAAAATGTCGGACATTACCTGACAAGGATGACTTTGTTCTGAAAGTCCATTTATCAAAGGAATACCTGAATGTTTTCCAAATTCTTCAAGATTTTTATGAGAAGAAGTTCTCAACATAATAATATCTGCATATTCTGTGAGAACCTTTGCGGTATCTTTTAAAGTTTCATCTCCTTTTCCGTAATGAATGCCATCTGGATTTAAAAAAATTGAAGATCCTCCGAGTTGTTTAATTGCAATATCAAAAGATATTCTTGTTCTTGTTGAGGGTTTTTCAAAAATCATAACCATTGATTTTCCATTAAGAGGTTTATCTTTATCAGGTTCAGATTTATTTAAACCTTCTCTTTCTAATTTTCTTTTTTTTGCATTATCGATGATTGATCTTAGTTCTTCTGAAGAACAGTCTGAAATATTTAAAAAGTTTTTCATTTATAAGTTTTACACACTTTTTCTAATATTTCCAATGCTTCATCTATATTTTTCTTTTTAACTGTAAGAGGTGGCAATAATCTAATTACATTCTCTGAAGCTTTAACAGTAAGCAAACCTTTATCGAACAATTTTTTTATAAATTGAGTTTGATTTGTATATATTTGTATTCCAACAAGTAATCCAACTCCTCTGATTTCTTTAATTACAGAAGGATATTTTGAATGTAATCTTTTAAGCTCATTGTGAAAATACTTTGAAATTTTTTGAACATCTTTTAAAAAACCTTTTTTGAAAACAATGTCTAATACAGCATTTCCAACACTCATCGCTAAAGGATTTCCTCCAAATGTGGTTCCATGTGATCCTGGTGTCATACATTTTGCAACCTTTTTGTTCATTAACACAGCTCCTATCGGAAATCCTCCTCCAATACCCTTTGCTATTGGAACTATGTCAGGTTTAACTTTGGAGTTTTCGAAAGCAAAGAAATTTCCTGATCTTCCAATACCACACTGTACTTCATCCAAAATTAATAAAATATTTTTTTTGTTACAAATTTTTCTTAGTCCTTTTAAACACCAGTTAGGTATGACCTTTATTCCTCCTTCACCCATAATAGTTTCAATCATAATTGCTGCTGTTTTTTTGGTAATAGATTTTTTTAAAGATTTGTGATCTCCAAAATCAAAATGGTCAAAACCATCAACTTTTGGACCAAAACCTTCTGTCAATTTTTTGGAACCACTGGCAAATATAGCGGCAAGTGTTCTGCCATGAAAAGAATTTCTAACACAAAGAATTCTATTTTTTTGAGGTTTTCCTTTCGAATAAAAATATCTTCTTGCAATTTTGATTGCTGCCTCTGTTGCTTCTGTTCCGCTATTCTGAAACATTACAAAATCGGCAAAAGTATTTTTTGTTAATTTTTTAGCTAGTTTTTCTTGTTCTGGTATTACAAAAGCGTTTGATACATGCCATACTTTTTTTGATTGTTTGTTTATTGCTCTAATTAAATATTTATTAGCATGACCAAGAGAATTTACTGCAATTCCTTGCACGAAGTCTAAATATCTCTTTCCCGAGGAAGAATATAGATAACAATTTTTTCCTTTTATAAAAGAAACTTTTTTTCTATTATAATTTTTAACTAATACGCTCATATTAAGATTTAATTTTATAACCTTTTTTATACATTAGGAAAGCTATTAACCAAGATAAAATACTTAATAAAAATAAATATATTAAACCAGTTAATATGGAACCATCAGCTCTTCCTATAAAACTGTATCTAAAGCCATCAATCATATAAAAAAAGGGATTTACCTTACTAATCAATTGAAGAAATTCTGGTAATCTATCAATCGTGTAAAATGTTCCAGAAAGAAATGATAATGGAACAATAACAAAATTTGTTATAGCGGCCATAGTGTCAAATTTATCCGCTATCAACCCTGCAATAATACCAATTGCGCCTAGGACAAAAGCGGATAAAAAAGTAAACAAAATTAATGTCCCGTAACTATTTATTTCTAAATCTATAATAAAATAAAAAGTTACTATCGATATCATTGCTATCATTATACTTCTAGTAACTGCTGCTAAAGTGATAGCAGTGGTAACTTCAAAAGCTGATAATGGAGCGTAAAGAATATCAACAATATTTCCTTGGATTTTACCTATCATAAATGATGAAGATGAATGGGAGAACGATTGCTGTATAATCTGCATAGCTATCAGTCCTGGGGCCAAAAAATTTATGAATGGCAAACCTAAAAATTCACCCCTTTCTGTGCCTATTGCAAGAGATAAGACAAGAAGAAATAATAATGCAGAAATTAAAGGAGATAGAATAGTTTGTATCCACACAATTAAGAATCTCAAAACTTCTTTTTTGTAAAGAGTCCACATACCGACCCAATTTATAAAACCAAATCTTTTTACGCCCATCTTGTATTTTGTGCTAATTTCAACCATTGCTGATCCTTATAAACATTATTTGCAAAAAATCTGTGTAAAACTATCTATTAAGTGGGCTTCAGGATCTTTTATTGTTTGAGACCACAACATAATGTAATACAATTTTATTATACACTATATATAGTAAAAGTTGAATTATGAGCTGGACTGACGAAAAAGTTGAAAAATTAAAGGAACTTTGGAGTAAGGGCCACACAGCAAGTCAAATTGCTGAGGCCTTGGGAGACACAACAAGAAATGCGGTAATTGGAAAAGCTCATCGTCTAAATTTACAGGCAAGAGCACCATCTAAGCAATCATCTTCTAATAATAAGCAAAATATCAAAAATTCAAAAAAAGCTAGTCAAACAATGAGCAGGAAAAGTAAATTTAAGTCAATCTTACTCGACAAAAATTTTGAACCTGAAAAACCAACTCCATTAGAAGGTCTTACAGATCACACATGTCGTTGGCCGATAGGACATCCGGATCAAGAAAATTTTTACTTTTGTGGAAGAAAACCAATTGAAGATTTTCCTTACTGCAAATTGCATGTTTTATATGCTTTTCAACCTAAAAATCAAAAAGACGATGTTATTGATAAAGAGGATGAAATCCCAGAATTTATAGAAAAGAAAGTAAAATCAGCAGGCTAGATTATTTACACTTTTTACATAAACCAAAAAATTCCAAGTTATACTTGCTGTATTTCATTCCAGTTGAATCTTTAAAAGCAGTCAGATAATTAGATAATTTAGAGTTATTAATTTCAGTAACTTTCTCGCATTTCTCACAAATGGAAAAAGCAGTAGCTTTTGTAATTTCACAATTAGAATTTTTACAGGCAACAAAAGCGTTCTTACTTTCAATTTTATGAATTTTACCCAATTCAAGTAATTTGTCTAAAGCTCTATAAACTTGTAATGGGGCTTTAATCCCTTTTTTTTGAACATCGTATAAAATTGAATAAGCTTTAAGAGGCCCTTTTGCTTTTTCTATTATTTCAAAAACTACTTGTTGATTTTTTGAGAGAATC
>MDSZ01132661.1_pt1 | contig 13573 bp, 12 predicted proteins | sample 811201 | NCBI WGS metagenome assembly MDSZ01 (sample SAMN05326647, study PRJNA326480) | marine metagenome | isolation source: seawater | place: Indian Ocean: North | collected 2010
AAATATAAAGTATACGGAATTGGAAACTCATTACTTGATTATGAATATAAGGTTAATGATAACATACTTAAAAAACTAAACCTTGAAAAAGGATGTATGTCACTCAGCAACTACGATGAATATTTTAAAATACATGATTTCATAAAAAATTTAAGGCCTCCAGAAAAAATTATTCCAGGTGGATCCGTAGCTAATTCAATTTATAGTATGGCACAATTTGGAGATTTAGTTTGTTTTACAGGAAGGGTTTCTAATGATGACACTGGGAATAACTTTATTAAATGTTTAAATAATTCAAATGTTAAAACATTCATCGGGAAATCTGATGAAAACAAAAGTGGAGAATGTTTAGTTCTAATAACCCCTGATCATGAAAGAACTATGAATACTTTCCTAGGTGCATCAGAATATTTAAGTAATAATGATATTAATGTAGATGAACTAAAAAAATCTGAATATCTTTTAATTGAAGGCTATCTAGTTACATCTGAAATGAACTTTAATGTCTGTAAATTTGCTTTAGGTCAAACTACAAAGAATAATATAAAAACAATTTTTACTTTATCAGATCCAAATGTAGTTTCTATCTTTCGTAGTCATCTTTTAGAATTACTTAATAAAAAAGCCAACATAATTTTTTGTAATGAACAGGAAGCAATGAATTTCTCTCAATCTGATTCACTTGATCAGTCATTAAACTTTTTAAAAAATTTTGCTGATAAATTTGTTGTTACTCTTGGCGAAAAGGGCTCTGTTTGCTTTGATGGTAACAAATTTCATAATGTTGCTACAGATAAAGTAGAAGCAAAAGACTTTACAGGAGCTGGCGATATGTTTCTAGCTGCATTCATGCACTCATACTGTAATGATACTAGCTTTCTAAATGCAACGAAATTTGCAAACTATTGTGCTGGAAAAATAATTGAAGTCTATGGAGCTAAATTTAATGATGAGAGTGATTATAAAAATTTAGTTAGTTAATTTAGTTTATTTCATCTATTTTATCAATAATGTTTTTAATTATTTGCATAGGATTGGTAGATTCAGTTATGGGTCTTCCAATTACTATATAATTAGAGCCTAATTTTATAGCATCACGAGGTGTAAAAACTTCAGCATGGTCATCACTCATTGTATCTAAGCGTATTCCTGGCGTAACAAATAATAATGTCTTGTTTATTTCTCTAATAAATCTGATATCAGAAGGTGAGCATACTACTCCATCTATATTAGTTTTTGATGCAATTTCAGCAAGCTTTTTTATAACAGCCGGTCGTTCATCTAAGCCAATATTATTAAGTGATTTATTCGTTGTGCTTGTCAGCAATGTTACACCAATAAGATTTGCATCAGAGTTAACTTCATCTCTAGCCTGTTTAGCAGCCTTAATCATTTCAATTCCACCTAGAAGATGTACATTTAGCATCCAAATTCCTAAGTCAAAAGCTTCTCTGGAAGCCTTATAGACTGTTGTTGGGATATCATGGAATTTTAGGTCAAGAAATATCTCAAATTTTTTACTCTGGAGATTATCAATTATTTTGGGGCCATATTTTGTAAAAACTTGTTTTCCAATTTTTATCTTGCAAATGGACGGGTCAATTTGATCACAAAAATCATATATTTTGTTCTCATCATCATAATCAAGCGCAATTATTATATTTTGTTTATACACTCTATATCAATTAATTAGCTATTTTATCTAGTATATCAGTTAACTGATTAGGAACAATTGTTTCCCATGAATTACAACTAGGGCAAGACCAATTTAATGTATTTGATTTATAGCCACACTTTTTGCAGATAAAATCCATTTGATTGTTAATAATTTCATCATATGAGTTTTTAATTTTATTCAGAAGGTCTTTTTCTTCAGCATGACTAATTGCGGTACACAGTAAACTGTAACCAACTTGGAAATTATTCGTATTATTATTTGACTTAAATCTTTCTGTATAATTAAATGCTTCTTCTGGGCTAACATGATGATATAAATATTGATATATATCAGGTAAAAAGCCTAATTCTTTATTTTCAAGAATCTTCTGAAAAGTTTCTTTTAAGAACCCATCATTATCTAATGACTGTGCACTATAAAGTATCTTTTTTATAGCATAAGAAGCATAGATAGGGTTTTGATTTAAAACAGCAATATAATACTGGATTGACATATTTATATTATTTTTGGAATAATAATCTCCTAATTGGATATTTGCTCTAATACAAGATTTATTAATTTTTAGAGCTTTTTTTGAAACTGATAAAGCTTTATCTATTTGCTCATCATGTAAATACATTTCTGACATTTCACAATAGTATTGTGCCAGCAATACATTGATTGGCTTATCATTAAATGATTCGGTATCTATTATTTTTGCAAGTTCAATGGCTTTATCCCAGTCTTTAATCATTTCATAAACTCTTAACAAATATTCAAGTGATGATTGTCTATATATTTTATTTTCTGATAAAGCCCTAAAGATTTTTTCCGATCTATCATATAGGCCAGCAGAAAAGAAATCTTTGGCTAATTCATATAAAGCCTGTTGTTTTAATTCACTCTCAAGCGTTGGCCTGGATAGCAAATTCTGGTGTATCAAAATTGCTTTATCAAATTCCCCTCTTCTTCTATATAATCCCCCTAAAGCTAAATGGGTTTCAACAGTAGAACTATCTACATCCATTAAAGCAGTAAAAACCTTAAATGCTTTATCTTCTTCATTATTTAATAAATAGTTTAAGCCTCTAAAGTATTCCGCATTAAATACCTTCTTAGTTTCACTCTTCTGTGGTTTGTATAATACGTATATAATTGATGAAATTGCTATCACCAAGATGATCAATAAAAGAGTCTGCATTAGTGATCTTCTCTAAGGGGGCTCTTCCTTAAACTATCAATCTCATCCTCTTTAATTTTCATATTCTTTCTGAGAGTAATATTTTCATGCTTATGTTTAATATATGCTGATAAAAAGAATAATAGAGTTAAGAAACACCCAACCAAAAAACTTAAAAATAGTAGAAGTGGCAATGGCTCTGAGTATCTTTTAAAGTATAAATCAATTTCAATTATTTCTACATTTAATGTAGCAATTGTTATTGCAGTACCAATAATTAAAACAGTAAAAATAAAGACGATAAATCTAATCATATATTTTACATAATATTCTATTAAGAAAATTATGTGAAGAAAATAAGTTTTTTATTTATTATTAACCCTTTTTTTTAGTTCTTTACTAGGCTTAAAATGAACAGTATATCGCTTTTCTAGAGCAACTAAATCTCCTGTTTTAGGGTTTCTTGCTGTACGTGAATCATGTTTATGTAATGAAAATGTACCAAACCCCCTTACCTCAATTCTTTCTCCTGAATATAGGGCATGACACATAAATTCAAAAATTTTTTTTACTGAATAATCAATATCAGAAGGTGTGAAAGATTCGAATTTTTCTGACAATTGTGTTATAAAATCTGATTTATTTAGTGACATGTTATTTTTAAATCTGAGTTAGAACAATCTGGAAATTTTTTTTATCAAATGACTTTATTTTAAATTTTACCTTATCATCTTTTTTATAAGTTTCTTTTTCTAAGCATTCTTTCAAATCTTTTTGAGTAAGCTTTAATATGCCATCAACCTTATCATCTATTAATAAAATCACTCCTTCTTCATCTACTTGATTTACTAGACATTCAATTTCAGATCCAGTCTCCAAGTTTTCAATATAATTCAAAAAATTACCTTCTTTAATTTGTTTTAAACCTAAAGAAACTCTTTCTCTCTCAGCATCAATCGATAATATTATTGCTTCTATTTCATCACCTTTTTTAAATGTTCTTATAATCTGGTTTTGTTTCTCAACAGGAGCTATATCAGTGATATGTACAAGACCATCTATATCCCCATCTAGACCAATAAATAATCCAAAGTCAGTTATAGATTTGATTGTACTCTTAATCTTATCTCCCTTTTTATTATTTTCGCTAAATTTTATCCATGGATTTTCTTTGCACTGTTTATGACTTAGCGAGATTCTTTTTTTCTCATTATCAATTTCTATTACTGCTACATCTATTTCATCGCCAATAGAGACAACTTTATTAGGATTTATGTTCTTATTAGTCCAATCTAATTCTGAAGTTCTTACAAGTCCCTCTATATTGTTATTTAAATCGATGAAAACTCCATAATCAACAATATTAATTACTTTTCCTTTGTAGTGCTTATTTAGTTCTAAATTCTTTGAAACTTCTTCCCATGGATCTTTTTGTAATTGTTTCATTCCTAGACTAACTCTATTTTTATCATGGTCGTATTTTAAGACAATTACTTCTATTTCATCTCCAACTTTAAGTAACTCACTTGGATGAGAAATTCTTTTCCATGAAATATCTGTGATATGTAAAAGTCCATCTATTCCACCTAAATCTATAAATGCTCCATAATCTGTTAGATTTTTTATAAAACCTTTAACAATTTTCCCTTCTGTGTATTTTTCAGCAATTTCTTCTGGTGTTTGACTTTGGTCCATTAATACTGCTTTTCTTGAAAGTACAATATTATTTCTAATTTTATCCATTTTAATAATTTTAAAATCCAAGGTTTTTCCTTCTAAATAATCAATCTCTTTAGATGGGCGAACATCCACAAGAGAACCGGGCAAAAAAGCTTTTATATTCATTAATTCAACAGTAAAGCCTCCTTTAACTTTACCACAAACTTTTCCTTTGATTATTTCTTGTGACTTTTGATACTTTTCTAATTCTGTCCAGACTTTAATTCTTTTTGCTTTTTCTCTTGAAAACAAAGTTTCTCCATATCCGTCTTCAACCATATCTAATGTTACTTCTACTGAATCTCCTATTTTTATTTCTAAATTTCCTTCAGAATCTAAGAATTGATTTTTTGTAATAACGCCTTCTGATTTAAGACCAGCATTAACAATTACGTAATCATTTCGTATATCTATAACTTGAGCATTGACTATGCTGCCTGGCGTCATATCAATTTTATCGATACTAGCATTGAATAAGGTTTCGAATTCACCCAGTGTTGACATTATAGTTTTTGTATCTCCTATATGTTATTTAACTCTTGATATAGTATACAATTCATATATTTTATCAAGAACAGACTCAATATTTAGTTCGCTTGAATCAATAATTTTTGAGTCGCGTGCTGGCTCTAAAGGGGAAATACTTCTATTCTGATCGGCGCTATCTCTTTCTTTCAATGAGTCTAAGACTGAATTAAAATCGACATCTTCTCCTTGGTCAATTAATTGCTTAAATCTTCTTTTTGCGCGAATATTAATTTCAGCAGTAAAGAAAATTTTTAAAGTTGCATTAGTAAAAACTTTAGTTCCCATATCTCTCCCATTTGCTATAAGTCCCGGTTCCTGTATACAGGAATGTTGTATAGGTAATAATAAATCACGAATAAATGGAAGTTTTGAGACCACAGAAGCATTTTTTCCTACTATTTCTGAATTTAAATAATCTGTAATATCCTTATTTTTATATGTGACTCTATAAAGATGAGATGCTTTATTTATTAGTAGTTTAAAGTTTTTAGTTAAGTCACCTATCTGTTCTTTATTATCAATGGGAATCTTCTCTAATTTAGTTAAATAAGCAATTGCACGATATAATAGGCCGCTGTCCAAAAGATTCCATCCTAATTTTTTTGCTAAAAGAACAGAAATCGTGCTTTTCCCAGAACTACTCAATCCATCAATTGTAATTATTGGGATATCAGACATCATGATTGAAATATTTGAGCACCACTTTCTTTCAAGGTTGAATAAAATGATGGGTAAGACGTGTTAATATTTATTGTATTCATAATTGTAATCGGCTTTTCTGAAATTAAACCAGCTATAGCAAAAGACATGGCTATTCTATGGTCATTATAACTATCTATAATTCCTCCTCTAAACTTACCGCCAACAATTGTAAGTGAATCTGCTGTGCTTTTGGTCTCAATTCCTAATTTACTTAACCCTGCTTCCATTGCCTTTATTCTATCACTTTCCTTGTATCTAAGTTCTGCAATATCAAAAAATTCAGAAACGCCTGAACATGCGGCACATGCAATGAAAAGAATTGGCAATTCATCAATTATCTTCACTACATTGGACCCTGAAACTTTTATTGGTTTTAATTTAGAATATTTTACTTGAATATCTCCAATTGGTTCTGTGCCAATTATATTTCGATTAGTAATTTTAATATCGCCGCCCATTTCTATTAAAACCTCTAATATTCCTGTTCGCAATGAGTTTAAACCAACATTTTTTATGAGGATGTCAGAGTCTTTTTTTATTAAGGCAGCAACAATGAAAAAAGCAGCTGATGAAATATCTGAAGGAACAGAAATTTCTTTAGCCTTAAATTCTTTTTCGCCTTCAATTATTATTTTCTTATTATCTATTTCTATTGGGTATTCAAAATACTCTAAAAGCTTTTCAGTATGATCCCTAGTAGAAATATTTTCATTAATAATAGACTTTCCTTTTGTAAATAATGAAGCTAACAATAAACATGATTTTACTTGTGCGCTTGGTATTTTTGAGGAGAAGTTTATGGGTTGTTTTGATTCATTAGAGCTAAAACACAACGGAGGCAAGTTATTATTCGATTTAATAATAGCTCCCATAGATTCCAAGGGTTCTATTATTCTTTTCATTGGTCTTTTATTAAGTGATTCGTCACCAGCTATGATTGAGTCGAATGGTTGCATTGCAAGAATTCCAGAAATTAACCGCATTAATGTACCTGAATTCCCGGCATAAAGGGGTGCAGTTGGTTTATCTAGTGAATTAATCCCTTTACCTTTTATTAATAGAGTTTCTTTACTTTCTTTTATATCAACTCCAAGAGCTTTCATAACACCAATTGTATGCTTGCAATCTTCTGATATTAAATAGTCTTTTATTTTTGTAACACCTTTAGACAATGAGCCCAAAATAATGGCACGATGTGTAATAGATTTATCTCCAGGGATAGTTATTTCTCCAAAAATTTTTTCAGAATTATTAATAATGAGATTTCTTGCATCATTAATCATAATTATAAGAGCTTATTTCTAGTTTTCTTGAACAAAGAATAAAGTAATTTATAGTCATTTCTTTTAATTGTTAGCTTCAGCGACTTTAGTTCTTTTATAAAAGAATCTAATGATGATAATATATTCCTCCTGTTGTTTTGGCATATATCTCTCCACATAACGGGGTTGCTTCTAGCTATTCTGGCAAAATCTTCAAATCCTCCTCCGGTAAATCTGCCTATGTTTTTAACTTTTTTGCTCTGATATATAGAGTTTACAAGACCGTATGATATTAAATGTGGAATATGACTTGTCTGAGACATAATAACATCATGCAAATCAGGTGTTAAAACCTCAGTCTTACATCCAATTTTTTTCCAGAAAGATTTAATTTTATTTATAGTAGATTTTTTAATTGATTTAGATCCTGTAATAATTGTAACTGCATCCTTAAATAGATTTTTACTTGAGTTTTTTACTCCACTTTTCTCTTTTCCAGCTAATGGGTGTGAGCCCACAAATTGAGTTTGATTAGGTCCAAAAACTTTAGCTGCTAATTGCATAATTGTTTTTTTTGTACTTCCAACATCAGTGATAAGGCATTTATTATTTTTTGAAGACTTAATAGTTTCAAAAATAGATTTATATGCATTTATTGGAGTACAAATAATAATTAAGTCAGACTCTTTAAGATAATTAAAATCTCTATCAAAATCATTTATTATTTTCTCCCTCTTCGCAAAAAGCAGACTTTTCTTATCTTTATCAAATGCATATATGTATTTTGCAATTTTATTTTTCTTTAATGAATAAGCAATCGATCCACCAATCATTCCTAGTCCAAATATGTAAGCTTTATTAAACATTTTATTTCCTAGAAGTTATTAGTTTTTTTAAAACTGTGATAAATTTTTTATTTTCCGTATCTTTTCCAACGCTCACTCTCAGATAGTTTTTAAGGTCATAGTTATCTAAAGGCCTTAAAATTATTCCATTCATTAATAGTTTGTTAAAAATTGCCTTAGTTTTCTTCCCCAAGTTAAATGAAAGAAAATTACCATATGTACCTAGCAAATCAATTCCTAATTTATTTATTTGATTTTTAAGATAATTTATACCTTTAAAATTCTTTACTAAACTATCAGATACATATTGTTTATCTTTTAGAGCCTCTGTTGCCATTAATTGACCAAAAAGATTAGTATTAAATGGTTGTCTATAGTAATTTAGTTTTCTTACTATTTCTTTTGAAGAAATACCATACCCAATACGCAATCCTGCAAGAGCATATATTTTAGAAAATGTTCGAGTTATTATTAAATTAGAGTGTTTTTTTAATAAATTTATAGAGCTAACCTCATTGCAGTATTCTGCATATTCGCTGTAAGCTTCATCAATAACAACAATAATTTTCTTTGATATACTACCCAAAAATTCTTGGATTTGTGCATAATCCAATATTGTACCCGTTGGATTATTTGGATTAGCTATGAAAATTAATTTAGTTTTCTTAGTGATTTTGTCATATATAGCTGAAAGATCTGTGCCTAGGTAATTTTCATCTCTAATTGATATAGGTTTTGTTTCCACAATCTTAGCATCCATAATATTTGCAACAATTCTATAGACTAAAAATGAATGTTTAGAAAATATTACTTCATCATTCTTTGAAAGATAAGCTCGGGCAATAAAATCTAATACTTCATTAGATCCATTCCCAACTATCAAATTTTCTGTTGATATATTTTTCTGCTTTAATTCTTTTACTAATTGCAATTTAAGAGCAGTTGGATTGCTTTCAGGATATCTATTGGCTTCAAGAAATCTTTTTTTAACTATATTCAATGCTTTAGCACTAGGTCCAAACGGATTCTCATTTGATGCTAATTTAATAACATTTTTGAGTTTATACTTTTCCTGGACAGAACCAATGCTTTTGCCTGGTCTATATGTGAAAATTGACACTTTTTTCATGATTAAATACTCTCTGGATAAGAGCCTAAGTTTTTATAGAATGTACTTTTCTTTTTTATTAAGTTTAATGCCTGCTTAACTTTTGTTTGGGAAATATGTCCTTCAATATCAACAAAGAACATGTATTCCCAATTCTTTCTTTTTGTAGGAAAAGATTCTATTTTAGTCATACTAATTTTGTTAGTAGATAATGGCTTCAGAAGAGAGTAAAGAGCGCCTGATTTATCTTTAGTTGATACAATAATAGAAGTTTTATCTTTCCCGCTAGCGGCAACTGATTCAATTCCAATTAATATGAATCTTGTTGCATTATTAAAACAATCTTGAATGTTCTTTTTTAAGATATGGAGATTGTATTTTTTTGCACAATTTGACCCGGCTATTGCAGCTGAGTTTTTTATTTTTTTTATTTTGCGGGCAGCTTCAGAATTACTAGAAACATTAATTCTCTTACAATTTGGTAGATTCTTTGTCAACCAATCCTTGCACTGCAAATATGTTTGCTCGTGCGCATAGATTGTTTTAATTAATGAAAGACTTTTGTTATTTGATAGCAAACAATGTTTAATGTCTAAGTTAATTTCGCCACAAATTGATATAGGCTTGTCTATTAATAATTCTAATGTTTGATTTATACTGCCCTGGTTAGAGTTTTCAATAGGCACAATTCCATAGTTAACTGTATTTGAAATCACATCTTCAAAGATACCACTAATAGAATCTCTGCTCGTAGGAACAATCGAGGTCCCAAAAAATTTTTTTACAGCAGCCTCACTAAATGAACCAGATGGACCAAGATAAGATACCTTTAATTCAGTCTCTAGAGATAAACATGAAGAAATAATTTCTCTATAAATTATCGATAGATGTTCTTTGTTTAACGGACCCTTATTTAGTTTAATAATGTTTCGAATAATCTGAGCTTCCCTCTCTGGTCTAAAAATATTTTTATTATTTGAATTAGATTTAATTTTAGCAGCTTTTTTAGCTGTCTTTGCTCTTCTGTTAAGAAGATTTAAAACTAGTAAATCAATCTGATCAATTTCTGTGCGTATTTTTTTTAAAGACTTGTCCATTATAATTTATTTGACATAGTTTCATTTGATATAGCAACAAGTTTTTCATCTTCTTGTAAAACTTGGAGCCTTACCCCTTGTGTATTTCTTCCAATTATTGGAAGATCTTTAACCGATATTTTAATTGTCTTGCCTTTGTTGGTAATCAAAATGATATTGTCGCCATCATTTACATTAACAGCGCCAACCACTTTACCATTTCTTTTACTCGTCTTTATTCCAATTACTCCCATTCCGCCACGCTTTTGTGTGTTATAGCTTTCTACTGAAACTCTATTTCCATATCCATTTTCAGTTACCGTTATAATTTCGCCACTTTCAGGCATGAGAATTGATTTTAATTTTACATCTTTAGTTAAATTTATTCCTCTAACACCAAGTGTTCCACGAAATCTAACTCTAACATCTGTTTCAGAAAATTTAATGGCCTTGCCATTATCAGCTATTAACATAATTTTATTCTTACCATTGGTATATAAAGCTCCTAGTAGTTCATCTTTTGGTTTCAGTAAAATTGCTTTTAGCCCAGTATTTCTAATTTTCTTAAATAAACTTATAGGGATTTTATTTATCATGCCTAATTTAGTTGAAAGAAATAAATGACCGTCTTCTTCAAACGACTTAACCACCACAAATGTACTAATCTGTTCATCATTATTTAAAGGTAAAACATTATTTATAGGTCTACCACGTGCTTGCCTACTTGGGTCAGGAAGATCAAACACTCTAATTGCATAAACTTTTCCATAAGTAGAAAAACATAATAATACATCATGAGTGTGTGCCTTACACAAGAGCTTAGCTTCATCCCCTTCTTTAAATCTAGTCGCATTTATTCCTCTGCCACCTCTTCTTTGGTTTTTGAATTCACTTAACGGAAGCCTTTTAACATAATCTTCTTTTGTTAAAACAACAATAACTTCTTCTTTTTTTACTAAATCTTCTTTTTTTAATTCACCTTCATCAAATGTTATAGATGATCTCCTTGGTTCTCCATACTCAGATTTTACTATTTCTAATTCCTTTTTCATGACCATATCTAACTCTTTTGGATTTGATAGTATTTTTATAAACTTTTTTATTTCCACTATAGATTCTTCATAGTCATTAAAGATTTTTTCCTGCTCAAGATTTGTTAATTTTTGAAGCCTTAAATCTAAAATTGCTTGCGCCTGAGTGGGAGACAGCTTGTAGTCATTGTTAATAAGCCCATATTGAGGATCGCGCAACAAAAACCCATTTGTTTTATTATCAATGCTTCCTAATAATTTTTTTAGTTGTCCCAACTTCCATTTTCCTTTCAACAATTTCTCTTTAGCTTCTGCTGTATTTTTAGAGGTTTTAATTAAAGATATAATATTATCAACATTCAATAGTGCAATTCCTAGGCCTTCTAGTAAATGTGCTTTTATTTTAGTTTTATTTAAATCATGTAGAGTTCTTTTGGTAATTACCTCTCTACGATGTCTGACAAATTCAGCTATTATCTCTGGAAAGCTTAAAGTCCTTGGCTCGCCATCAACTAAACATACCATATTAACAGAATAAGAAGATTGCATGTTCGTGTGCTTGTATAAAGAGCTAAGAACTACATCATGTTGCTCTCCTCGTTTAAGTTCAATTACAAGCCTCATTCCATCTTTATCTGATTCATCTCTAAGCTGGCTAATTTCTTTAATTTTCTTATCTCGGACAAGTTGCGCAATATTTTCAATTAGTTTTGCTTTATTTACCTGATAAGGTAATTCAGTTATAACAATTGAAGTTTTTTCTCCTTCCTTGCCTTCAATAATGTGCTTTGCTCTTATTTTAAATGAACCTCTTCCTGTTGATAATGCACTTTGTACACCTCCATCATTTTTAATTTCACCGCCAGTTGGGAAATCTGGGCCTAGCAAATTACATTTTTTAATTAAATCATCTATTTTATCTTTATCAGCTAATTCTGGATTATCGATAATAGTGATGGCAGCATCAATAGATTCTATAAGATTATGAGGAGGGATATTGGTCGCCATTCCAACAGCAATCCCTGTTGAACCATTTACTAATAAATTTGGTATTCTTGTAGGTAAGACAGTTGGCTCTTTTTCAGAACCATCATAGTTGGGAACGAACTCAACTGTTTCTTTATCAATATCTGCCAATAGATCATGAGAAAGTTTTGACATACGCACTTCTGTGTATCTCATTGCAGCAGGAGCATCACCATCAACTGAACCAAAATTACCCTGCCCATCAATTAATGGATGTCTCATAGAAAATGGTTGAGCAAGTCTGACAATTGTATCATATACAGCAGAATCACCATGAGGGTGATACTTACCAATTACATCACCAACAATACGAGCAGATTTTTTGTATGATTTATTCCAACCATTATTAAGTTCATACATTGAATACAAGACTCTGCGATGAACTGGTTTGAGCCCATCTCTAACATCAGGCAAAGCTCTTCCAACGATTACGCTCATAGCGTAATCCAAGTAAGATTGCCTCATTTCTTGCTCAAGTTTTATTTCTTGATTTTGGGACATATAATGTTATTAACTGCAGAAACTTATTAAAACTGTATTTTATCACAAAGCAGTCATATACACGAGTCAATTTATAAATTAGCAAAAATAGGCTAAAAAACGGTCATAAGGATGAATTAATAATCAAGATGGAAGTAATTCAGAAAAAAGTGGTATTATGTAAATCAAATAATAGTGCTACAAATGAATCTTGATAAAGAAGAAATTAGTAATTTTGATGGTCACGCCCATGAATGGTGGAATAGTCGGGGTCCATATAAATTGTTGCATAAACTTAATCCTCTCAGATTACAATTTATTACAGATAGGATTAATCTTACTGGATTATCTGTTTTGGATATAGGCTGTGGTGGAGGTTTATTAGCTGAAGAAATGTCAAAAAAAGGAGCCAATGTTACGGGTATTGATGCATCAGTAAAAACAATCTCGGTGGCAAAAAAACATGCCAAAGAATCTAAGTTAAAAATTGATTATCAATGTATGACTATTGATCAATATTTAAAGAAATCAAACAAGAAGTTTGACTGTATAATATGTTTTGAACTCATTGAACATGTTCCTGATCCAAAGAAATTATTAAAAGACATAAATTCTGTTTCAAAAAAAGATTCTTCTCTATTCTTATCTACAATTAATAGGAATTTACAGTCATTCATTTTTGCGAAAATTTTTGCTGAATATTTCCTAAAAATTATACCTATAGGTACACACAAGTACGAGAAATTTGTAAAACCATCAGAGTTATCAGATAACTTAGATATATTAAAATATAAAGTTAAAGAAGTGGTTGGCCTAAGCTTTAATCCATTAATCTTCAATTTTGAATTTTCATCAATAACAAATGTAAATTATTTCCTTTATGCAAAAAAAAATAAAAAATAAAATAGAAGCAATTCTATTTGATCTAGATGGCACATTTATTGATAGTTCTAAAGATA
>MDSZ01115718.1_pt1 | contig 13572 bp, 13 predicted proteins | sample 811201 | NCBI WGS metagenome assembly MDSZ01 (sample SAMN05326647, study PRJNA326480) | marine metagenome | isolation source: seawater | place: Indian Ocean: North | collected 2010
AATAACATTGTTCTTGATTTATCTGGCGTAATATTTGATAGATACACTGAAGAGAGGTTAAGACAACTAGGAAATGTCGATAGAGAACTCAAGCTAAACAGGGCTACCATATCTGCTAATTATTCCTCTAATCAATTTAAATTTTTAGTTGATGGAATGACAAGTTTAGGTAATATTAAAATAAACTTTATGGCAAGTATTAATGAATATAATCCTGAACTTTCTGTATGTCAGTCAGCAATGGTTACAATAAGTAATTTATCTTCTGAAGCGCAGAGTTTAATTAATTTAGTTCAAGCTGAAAACCCTAGTATGATTATTCCTATGGTTAATGGATCTATAACCTTCGATCTTAAGGATATAATTAATGCTCAAATTCAAAGAGGTGAATTTGATTTTTAATTAGATTGGCTATGATAGATATCAAGCATGCCTTTTATTGTTAGTGTTTCAATATAGACATGTTTGATATCTAGATGCTTTGAAATTATTTCACCAAATCCCCCAGTTATTATAATATTGGGTTCAGTATTCATTTCATTTTTAATTAGTTGAATCATTCCCTTTACTGATTGCAGGCCACCATACATAACACCAGATTGAATATTTTCTTTAGTATTTTTACCTATTACATTTTTAGGAAATTGATAAATAGTTTCTTTTAGGAGTGCTGTTTTTTCAATGAGATAGTTTGCTGATATATCTATTCCAGGGGCAATTGCTCCTCCGATAAAATCTCCACCTTTATTTGTAATATCATAGGTCGTAGCTGTCCCAAAGTCAATTACAATAGATGGAGAATCATATATTTTCTTAATGGCAGCTATATTGCATATACGATCAGCCCCAACTTCAGATGGATTATCAACTAATAATTTTATATAATTTGATTTGTAGTTTATTTCATGAATATTTAAATCTTTTAACTTTGAATATTCAAATATAGTAGATGTTAATTTAGGTACAACTGAACATACTAATACTAAGTCTATACCATTTAAATTTTTTTCAGAAAATATTTCTAATAAATTATCTGAATTTAAAATTCTATTTAGTTTTCCGATTATATCATCTTTTACATGGCAATATGATATAGATGTATTGCCAATATCTATGCAGAGGATATTCATAGTTCTACAATCCCATTTGCATAGTGTTGAATTTTATTATTTGATTTAATAATTGCTTCTCCTATTGAATTAACTCCAAGAAAGGTACCTCTTATTACATTACTCTTATTATGAAAAAAAATTTCACTATCTAAATGGGCGCAGGATGCCATCCAATTACGAATGATATCATCATCATTCATAGTAAAGTCTAAAAACTTAATAAATTCTGAAAGTAGGAGTTCTCTATTTTGTACTTGTTTAGATTCTATAAGCATAGATGACATACTATTTATAAGGTTATTATCTAATTCAGAACTCTCTAAGTTAACATTTATTCCTACGCCAATATTATATATAGTTTTCTGTTTATTTATTTTAGTTTCAATTAGTATGCCTGAAATTTTTTTATCATTGACGACTATATCATTAGGCCATTTTATTTGAGCATTAATATTTGAAACTTTATTGATTGCCATACAAGTTGCCAGTGAAGCTCTAATATGAATAAGGTTATCAATATGTTCTTTTTTAAATCCAACAGAAAAGGTCAGAGACTTTTCTTTAACGCTATACCATTGGCTTCCCCTTCTACCTTTCCCCTTTGTTTGTGAATCAGCAACTATAATACAATGTTTTTGATCATTTATTTTATTCCATAAATCTTCATTTGTAGATTGAGTTTCTTTAATATACTCTATATTTTTTCCAAATATTTGACTATCTAAATATTTTAGATACTTAGAAATATTAAATTGCATTTTTAGTTTTGATATTCTCCAAACTTAGTTTTTAGTATATCTGAAATTTCACCTATAGTTGCATTAGATTCAATTGATTTAATAATATATTCAACTAAATTTTTATTTTGATCTATGGCAGAAGAAAGTGACTCAAGAGACTTGTTTACCTTATTTTGGTCTCTATCAGCTTTAAATTTTTTTAATCTTTCAATTTGATTACTAACAGCTACTTTATCAATTTTTTGAATTTCTGAATTAATTTCTGAATTGGATTTATAATCATTGACTCCAATAATAATTCTTTCTTTTTTATCTATCTCAAGTTGATAGTCATACGCACTCTTTGATATCATATTTTGTTGAAAATTATTTTCAATTGCCTTTACTGCTCCACCTAACTCCTCAATCTCATTAATTAGAGAATTAGCTTTATCAATAATTTCATTGGTCAAGCTTTCGACGTAGTATGAACCTGCAAGAGGATCAGCAACATCTGGGATTCCACTCTCATATCCAATAATTTGCTGTGTTCTTAAAGCCGTTTCAGCAGCTTCAGGAGTTGGGAGAGATAGTGCTTCATCTTTTGAGTTAGTATGTAAAGATTGGGTTCCTCCTATAACTGCAGCAGATGCTTGTAGTGTTGTTCTTATAATATTATTATCTATATCTTGCGCAGTTAATGTTGAACCTGCAGTTTGCGTATGGAATCTACACATCATAGCCTTTTTATTTGTAACATTAAATTTATCTTTCATTATTGATGCCCATATACATCGTGCAGCTCTAAATTTTGAAATTTCCTCAAAGAAATGATTATGACAATTAAAAAAGAAACTTATTTGCTGTCCAAACTTATCTGGATCAAGCCCTACATCAATTGCATGCTTAACATACTCTATTGCATTTGAAAATGTAAACGCTAGTTCTTCCACTGCATTCGCTCCAGCTTCTCTAATATGATAACCAGATATAGATATTGTATTCCACTTGGGTAATTTTTCACCACAGTATTCAAAAATATCTGTTATTATTTTCATGCTTTGTTTAGGTGGAAAGATATACGTTCCTCTAGCAATGTATTCTTTTAATATGTCATTCTGTATTGTACCTCTTAATTCAGACAAGTCAACTTTATTTTCCTTAGCTACAGCTACAATCAAACTAAGTAGAATTATAGCAGTTGAATTTATTGTCATAGATATAGATATTTTATCTAAAGGAATATTATTTAAAAGAATTCTCATATCATCAATAGTTGATATAGGGACTCCAACCTTTCCTACCTCTCCATCAGACATGCTAGCATCTGAATCATAGCCAGTTTGTGTTGGTAAATCAAAAGCTACAGATAAACCCTTAGCACCTTTCGATAGCAAATATTGATAGCGTTTATTGCTTTCTTCACATGATGCAAATCCCGAGTATTGTCTCATTGTCCACAATCTAGTTCTGTACATATCACTATAAATTCCACTACGAAAAGGAAACTCGCCAGGATTACACTTTTCATCTCCATAGAATTTTTTAAGATTGATGTTTGACGTTGTTTTTTTATTATTACTCATATATTTATAATATTAAATACTAATTTCACTGAGTTCAAGTTTTTTAATATTTTGATTAGTTAGCATTTGATAAAAATTTTCCAATCCAAGCTTCTGTTGATTCCATAGCATTTTTGATTTAACCTTTTCTTTTGATCCCCAATAAAACTCTACATGTTCATTTGATAGTTTTACATCTTTTGATTTAACTTCAATTCCAAATATAGGTATTAAAAATACTTTATCATATTTTGGATCATAATAGTGATTAACTTGATCAATCGTCCACATTCTAAATGGATACAAACCAGTTTCTTCTTTTAATTCCCTTATAGCTGTTTCATAGGCCTTTTCATTAATTGAAATTCCTCCTGTGATGCATTGCCAAATTAGAGGATATCTTTCTTCAGGTGCTCTTTTAATTGTAAGAAATTGGGGGATATCTGCTTCCCAATAGACAACATGACAATCAACCACACTAACTTTTACATTATTCATTTTTATTCCCCTCGTAATTATTTATGAATGTTTTTGACCATTCCATAAAACTATCATTTTTAATATGATATCTCATCTTACTCATTAGCTCATAATAAAAATATAAATTATGTTCAGTGGCAATTCGAAGCCCTAAAATTTCTTTCGTTTTAAAAAGGTGATGAAGATAAGATTTGGTAAACATATTAGACATTTTTGAATTTGAAGATTCATCAATCACACTATTATCATTAGCATAAGTACTATTCTTTATATTCACAGGTCCTTCCCAAGAAAATAGTTGGCCATTTCTAGCATTTCTTGTTGGCATGACACAGTCAAACATATCTACACCAAGTGATACATTTTTAACTAGATCGCTTGGGGTCCCTACACCCATTAAATATCTTGGCTTATTAATAGGTAGTAGCTCATTCATGATTGATACAGTTTCAAGCATCTTATCTTTTGGTTCACCAACTGCAAGTCCACCAATAGCATACATCTCAGCTTCAAGCTTAAGTAGAGAATCAGCTGATTTTTGCCTTAAATCTTTATTGGTTCCACCTTGTACGATAGGAACTAAAACTTGCTCCTTATCATAAATTCCACTTGAATTATTATAGTATAACATAGCTTGCTCTGCCCATTTCGACGTGAGCTCTACTGCTTCATTCCATTTTTTTAATGATTCATCTCCAGATGGACACACATCAAGCATCATCATTATATCTGATCCAATTGCTCTTTGAATATCTATAACATTTTCTGGTGTTAATTTATATTGATCTCCATTTAAATGAGATTGAAAGCTGGCACCATCTTGATGAATTTTTCTTAGTCCTTTTAAACTATAAATTTGAAACCCCCCAGAATCTGTTAATATTAAACCATCCCAATTCATGAAATTATGTAGGCCATTTGCTTGTTTTAATATCTCAGTTCCAGGTCTTAAAAACATATGATATGTATTTGCTAAAATCAAATTATATCCAATAGATGAAATTTCTTTAGGATGTAGAGTTTTTACAGAACCATATGTTCCTACTGGCATAAAGATAGGCGTTTCAACTTTTTTATTATTGATTAGCAGTGTTCCACAGCGAGCAGAAGTATTAGAGCATTTAGCATCTATTTTGAACACAGCCATATTATAAAATAATTATTTTTTGGCTGTAGTTTTTTTAGCTGCAGTTTTTTTGGCTGTAGTTTTTTTGGCTGTAGTTTTTTTAGCTGCAGTTTTTTTGGCTGTAGTTTTTTTAGCTGCAGTTTTTTTAGCTGTAGTTTTTTTGGCTGTAGTTTTTTTGGCTGTAGTTTTCTTTTCTTCTACAACAACTTCTTCTACAGGTTCAGCTTTTTTAGCTATAGGCTTTTTAGCTTTTGCCATAGAAATTAATCTTAAGTTTTTTACTCTTTGCTGATTTTTTCTATGCTTTTTATTTGCATTTTTTTTCTTTTTATTCATTTACAACTTTTCCTTAATGAGCCGCTAATTTATTTATCTTATTTATAATTAACAATTAATTAATAATTTGATTTTCATGACTCATTTTTTTGAATTTATTTTTATCATAATTAAAATCTATTTCTAGTTTATTTAAAATATCATTATATAGTTCTTGGTCCATTGTTTTATTTCTTGATAAAACCCAGCCAAAACTCAGCGTTGATCCAACAACAACGTACTCATAATTGTTATCATCAATTATCAATATATCATAGGGAGCACTATAAAAAGGGATCCATGGATCTATAAAACTAACCTCCCATTTACTTTTATTTATATTATCTATAATTTTCCCTTCTTGTAAAATGTTAAAAACTTTTCCTTCCTTCAGAATATTACAATTCATTGCAGAATATCTGATTTCTATTGTGCCATCTTCTTTTAATGTATAAATATCATATGCATCACTACAGCCCTTTTCAACAAAGGTTGGTATTGCTGATATTACATACCACTTACCCATAAACCTTTCAATATCTAAATTTTTTACAGTTTCAAATGAGAACAACTGTCCTAGTAAAATAACTATAAGAATTTTCTTCATCATAGAAGCTGATCCTCAATAATTCTAACAAAAGCACTTGCACCAATTAACAATGCATTCTCATCGATATCAAAGTGTGAACAGTGATGTGGAGTAGATAAAGGCTCTTTATCTAAAGGGGATGAGCCTACAAAAAAGAAACAGCCAGGTATTTTTTCAAGATAGTAGCTGAAGTCCTCACCTCCCATAGATAGGTATGGATCAAAAGAATTTTTATCAATTACTTTAGAAACTGCATTGATTACATTTTCTGAACATTTTTTATCATTTATTGTTGGTGGATATCCATCTTTATAATCTAGTTTTATCTTTGCACCATACATTTTTTCAGCACCTAAAATAATATCTTTCATCCGTGTTTTTATTAGATCTCTATTTTCTTTAGTGTATGACCTTGTAGTGCCTTTTAAAGTCACCTTATCGGAAATTACATTAAAATTATACCCCCCATTAATCATGCCAACAGTTACAACTGTACTTTCAAGAGGATTTGTATTTCTACTTACTATTGTTTGGAATGCATTTACTAAATAAGATGCAACTAAAATAGAGTCAACCGTACCATGCGGAGTAGCTCCATGACCGCCCTTTCCTATAATTGTTATTTCAAACATATCTGCCGCTGCCATTATAGGGCCATCTTTTATTCCGACTTCTCCCACTTTTTGATAGTTCCAAAGATGAATACCATAAATTTCATCAACTTTATTTAATACGCCTTCATCGATCATATATCTTGCACCACCAAAACCTTCTTCTGCTGGTTGAAAAATCAATTTAATTTTTCCCTTTAATTCAGTTTTAATTTTATTTATAGCTGATGCTGCTCCAAGTAGCATGGCCATATGTCCATCATGGCCACATGCATGCATAACTCCTTTATTGGTAGATTTATATGAAACGTTAGAGGTTTCTTCGATGGGAAGCGCATCCATATCTGCTCTTAATGCGATTGTTTTTCCATTAGAGCTCCCATTTATTGTACCAACTAAACCAGTTTTTGCAATTCCTGTTTCAACCGTTATTCCCATTTCATTTAATTTTTTTTCAATGATTTTTGAAGTATTAAATTCTTGAAAACTAAGTTCTGGATACTTGTGGAAGTGTCTTCGATTATCTATAATTTCATCTTTTAATTCATTAATTAAAGGATGTATTTGAATATTTTTTGACATTTATAATATTGTATTTTTTTAAATAAATTATATTTACTTATTGTAATTTAGAATTGAAATATTTCTAATAATAGGAGAATTAATGGATATTAAATGGGAAGCAATAAAAAATTTTAAAGATATAAAATATGAAAGAGGTTTAGGTGATGCTGATAGAGTTGTAAAAATTACTATCAATAGACCTGAAGTTAGGAATGCATTTAGGCCCCAAACAGTTTTTGAAATAAAAGAATCATTAAAGCTTGCCAGAGAAGATCAAGATGCTGGTGTTATCATTTTAACAGGAGAAGGGGAAAAGGCATTTTGTTCTGGTGGAGATCAGAAAATAAGAGGTGATTCTGGATATGTAGGTGAGGATGGTGTCCCTAGGCTAAATATTTTAGATGTTCAAAGACAAATTAGAACAATCCCCAAACCAGTTATTGCAATGGTTGCAGGATATGCAGTTGGAGGTGGGCATGTACTACATTTAATGTGTGATTTAACAATAGCATGTGATAATGCTCAATTTGGACAAACTGGTCCTAAGGTTGGATCTTTTGATGGAGGTTGGGGAGCATCATATTTGGCGAGAGTTATAGGTCAAAAAAGAGCAAGGGAAATTTGGTTTTTATGTAGGTTTTATGATGCAGAGACAGCATACAATTGGGGCTTAGTAAATAAAGTTGTTAGCTATGATAAATTAGAATCTGAAACAGTTAGTTGGTGTCAAGAAATATTAGAAAAATCACCAATGGCAATTCGTGTATTAAAAGCTGCAATGAATGCTGATTGTGATGGGCAAGCAGGCTTACAACAACTTGCAGGAGATGCAACATTGATGTTTTATATGACTGAAGAGGCTCAGGAAGGAAGAGATGCATTTAAAGAAAAGAGAAAACCAAATTTTAAAAAGTTCCCTCGATTACCCTAATGATTCAAACAATAAAATCTATTTCCTTAGCAAGTAGACCCAAAACATTAGCGACTTCAATTGCACCAGTTATTGTAGGTTCAGCTTTTGCTATAAGTGATAATAATTATGATTTAAAAATATTTATGTATACACTTTTTGCAGCGATTTTAATTCAAGTAGGTACAAATTTTGCAAATGATTTATATGACTATATAAAAGGTGCAGACAACGATGAAAGAGTTGGACCACTTAGGGCTGTACAAGCTAAATTGATTTCTGTTAGATCTATGAAGTATTTAATGATAGGGGCATTTTCCATGGCAATTTTATGTGGTATTCCTTTGGTTATAAGGGGAGGGTACCCCATTTTAATTATTGGGTTAGTGTCTATAGCTTCAGGGTATGCGTACACGGCCGGGCCATATCCACTAGGTTATAATGGCTGGGGAGATTTATTTGTTTTTTGTTTTTTTGGACCAGTTGCTGTTTGTGGAACATATTTTTTGCAAACATTATCTTTTTCAATGGAGCCTATGATAGCTGGATTAATTTTAGGATGTTTATCTGTTACACTATTATGTGTTAATAATATTAGAGATGCTGAAACAGATAAAAAAGTAGGCAAAAGGACGCTTGCAGTCAGAATAAGTCCTCAATTTGTTAAGATCATGTTTATAGGTCTTTTTTTACTTTCATATTTTTTCAGCATATACCTCTCATCAAGCTTAAATACAAAACTATTTCTTATTTTGATTACTTTAACTATTCCTCTCTTTTTTAATTTAAGTCGTGATATTCTTAATTTAAAATCTGACAAGCTCAATCATTTGCTAGGCAAGGTCTCTAGTTACATTATAATATATTCACTTATTATAACGTTTTGCATTTTATTATGAAGATTGATGCTATAAATTTTCATCCCTACAAAATATTTTTTAAGAATGAATACGCTAATTCAAAAATTTCTATAAAAGAACGTAAAGGGTGGATTATTTCAATTTCAAATGGTGACATGGTAGGATATGGTGATGCTAGCCCTTTAGATGAATTTAGTAATGAGAGTTATGAGCAGGCGGGATATGGAATTCAAGGTTTTAAGTTAGCGATGGATGGAATAGATGATATTGATTTTGAAGAAGCTCTACAGCTAGCCTCTGCACATGGAGAAATGCAGCCATCTGTTCAATTTGCAATAGAAACAGCTCTATATGATCTTCAATCTAAAATAGATAATATTTCTCTATATAAATTTCTTAATGCTAAATCTTTAGATACTGTCAAGGTTTGTAGCTATGATGAGTATTTACCTGCATACGACAATATGGTTATTAAAATTAAAATAACAGAAATTAATTTATTAAATCAGGTTGAAATGATAGATAGATTGATAGGTAAATATGATAACAAGATAAGAATTAGAATAGATTTCAATGAATCTTTAGATCTACCAAGAGCAATTAGGTTTTGCAAGATGATTGAGGGAAGACCTATTGACTACATTGAGCAGCCTCTCCATAGAGAGGATTTTGAAGATATGTATGAACTTAGTTTGCATACCGAGATTCCATTGGCTGCCGATGAAATGATTTCTGACATGGATAGTTTGGATAAAGCCTTAGAAGCACAGTGTGCAAGTGTATTTATATTAAAGCCTATGCTCATTGGCGGTATATCGTCCCTTAAAGAAATGATTAAACTAATTAATTCTGAATCAAAGAGGTGTAATATTAGTTCACTTCTTGAATCTAATATTGGTAGGTTAGCATATCTAAACCTTTGTTCTGCTTTTAACCTTAAAGAAGAATCAGGTATAGCAACGAATGTATTTTTTAAAAATGATATTTGCGGTTTTCCAAAAGTGAAAAATGGGATTATAACATTAAAAAATAAATTAGGAATTGGTGTAAATGAAATCAATATATGATTTATTATTTGATTGGTATAAAAGTAATCCTGATTTTGAATTTATAAATTATCAAAAATCCTATTCGCTGCAAGACATTGTATATGAGGTAGAAGCTGTATCAAAATCATTAAAATATATTCCTAGTGATCATATAGGGATTTTAATTAAATCAAAACTTGATTTTATAGTTGTTTATTTATCTTGTATCAAATCAAATAAAGTCCCGATTGTCCTTAAAAATAATTGGGGAGATGAAGAACTTAATTCAATCATTAAAAATAATAAAATAGATCATGTAATATCTGAATGGGGAAATAAAATAAAAGATGTGACGACCTATTTTGTAGAGGAAATAATTAGTTCATCTAGAGGATGTGGTATCCCCAACGATAGTCTTGGAGTCAATTCATATGAATCAATTATTTTTACTTCTGGATCTATGGGTTTACCAAAAGGAGTACGCCTTAGTAGAGAAAGTTTTTATGCGAGCGCAAGAGCTTGGAATAATGAAATCATATTTGAACCAGAGGATAGATATGCAGTATGTCTTTCTTTAGATCACATATCAGGGATAGCAGTTTTATATAGATCAATATATTATAGGTTTGGATTAAATATTTTTGATAACTATAGAAATATACATTCCCTAGAATCTTCAATTATATCTCTTGTCCCTACGATTTTAAATACAATTATTCATGATAACGAGTACATTCAATTCTTAAAATCTTGCAAAGCGATTATTCTTGGTGGCGAGCCAGCAACAAAGAAATTATTAGAGTATTGTTTGGATTTAAACTTAAATGTATATGTTTCCTATGGAATGAGTGAAACATGCTCAGGAATATCTGGATTTTGGATAAAAGATTACCCTGATAAAATAGATTCAGTTGGGAGAGCATTTGATGGAGTAGACCTTTCTATTTTAGATAATATGATTTCAATTAAATCAGATATGAATATGATTGGATACTATTTAGAAAATAAATTAAGTGATTCATTTATCACCTCAGATAAGGGATCTATTGTAGAAGATTTTTTATACATAGATTCACAAAGAGATAATATTGCTATCAGTGGTGGTGAGAAAATTAATATTGATTATATAAAAAAAACTTTACTTCTTCACAAATCAATCACATCTGTCAATATTAAAATCAAGAATGATGAGATCTGGGGGCAGTCTATTTATGCAGATATATCTGTTGATTCTGATTTAATTACTGAGTTAGATATTAAAAAATGGTGTAAAAATATGATAGGTAAATACAAAACCCCTAAGAAAATTAATATAAAAAACCTGTAACATAATGATAAACCAAAGGTATTTGAAATTATAACCATTACACTATAGATTTGTCCATATGAATTTTAAACATATAAAAATATTATTTTTACTTAGCGCTAGCATCTTTGCCATCCTAGTTTCTCAGGCATATTTTGTTATGACAAATAGCAATAGAACTGAATTTTATGCTGAAGGAGAGCCTCAAGATATGTCCAGTGGTTTATATAGTGGCTATATACACTCTGAGAGTTTGGAGTATAGAAAAATGAAAGCCAAAGGAGGGGTGCTGATTGATTTTGATCTTGATGGAGATTTGGATTTAACCTATGGTTTTACCGATTCGTATTATTTCAGAAATAATGATGGAGTTTTTGAAGATATCACAGAAAGTTATGAAATAGATAATCAAGGAATTAGAGGAATGGTTGCTGGCGATATAGATAATAATGGATATCCAGATATTTTAAAATGGAGATTTCAAGAGTATGATGCAATTGATTCCTTGCTTTATAGAACTACAGATGATTTATATGGTAGGATGTCACATAATTTGCTTATGAATGATGGATCTCATGAATTTAATACTTTAATATATCTTCAAGAGGAGCAGCTCCCATTTATGCATAGTCAAGGTTTGGTTGATGTTGATTTAGATGGAGATTTAGATATAATTGCTATTGAGAAAGAAGGGGATGAGCAATTTTATATTTTTGAGAATAATGGATTTGATGAAAATAGAAATATTATTTTAGAACAAGTTTATAGCTATATCCAGACTGATGGTAGCACTTCAAGGACACTTGCAATTGCCGACTATGATAATGATGGTGACCAAGATGTATATATACCAAGGAAATATGGTATTAATTGGCTTTTTGAAAATCAAACATTAACAGGAAGCTATGATAATGTTGTATATAATGAAAATGCAGACCCTTTATTTATAGAAGTTGCACTTGATAATAATGTCCATGATGATTCATTTGAAGATCTTGGAAGTATGGGCTATGGTGCAGCCTGGGGTGATTATGATAATGATAACGACCTTGATTTATATCTTTCCAACTGGGGAAGGAATAGATTATTCAGAAATGATCTCAATGGTTTTTTCCCTGATGTAACTCCTACATATGGGGTTCAATCTGATTCACTTAGCAATGGCGCTGCTTGGGGTGATTACAATAATGATGGGACTCTTGATTTATGGGCAGGAAATATAAGAGGAGGTGATGATCTTTTTATAAATGATGGGATGGTTGAGTGGAGTAGAGATGGTAGCCCTGACTATTTAACGGCAACTCAAGATATTGTAGCTGGTGATTATAATAATGATGGATGGCTTGACTCTTTTACTCCGGGCCTTGAAATGATTAACCCACCCTTTGGACCAAAATATACTAGTATTATGTATAAGAATGTTACACCTGATTCAACACTAGAGAATTACAATTGGATTAAAATTAATTTAGAGGGTGCAAAAAATACTATAACTAATGATGGATGGAGCACTCAAGCAAATAAATCAGCAATTGGTGCAAGAGTTATTGTGACATTGTTCGAAGGCTCTATACAATCAAGAGAAATTATAGCAGGTAAAGGCCATGGAAGTATGGATGCCTTAGAGCTTCACTACGGACTTGGATATGCAAGTCAAATTCAAAACATTACAGTAAGATGGCCAAGTATGGATATTGAAACAGGTCAGCAAAAGGTAAGCTTATATGAAGGTCCATTTGATGTTAATACAACATATAAAATTGTAGAAGATTTAGGTTTTGTAGGCATCAAAGGAGACGCAAATGATACTGGGACTGCTGATATTTTAGATGTTATGATTTTAATTGATGCGATATTAAATGATTATGAACTATCTCCTGAAATTTTATGGGCATTAGATTTAAACTATACAGATAACATCAATGTCCTAGATGTAACAAAATTGGTTTACTTTATTTTATTTCATTGAAAAAGCAATACAAAATACTGATCTTTTTTCTTTTCTCTTTTTCTTTTTCAAATCTGTGTATTGATGGAGTAGAGGTAGAATTGTGGGGTTCATGTTACAATATTGAAACTACCGTTAAGCTAAATCTATCTGGTGGCGGATTAAGAGGAGAAATTCCACCGCAAATAGGTGATTTATATAATTTACATAGTATTGATTTATCTAATAATCGCATATCTGGAGAATTACCAGCAGAAATAGGAAAACTAACCAAATTAGATTTTTTATATCTTCAGGATAATGAAATCTCTGGTCAGATTCCAGTAGAAATTGGGAAATTAGTTGATTTAGATCGATTGTTTTTATCTAGTAATCAATTATCCGGACAGATTCCTGTAGAGATAGGTCATTTACATGATTTAGAATATTTATTTTTGTA